>Ga0131853_10010021_pt1 | contig 17347 bp, 13 predicted proteins | sample TergutLab28metaG_FD_92764 | JGI IMG/M metagenome (GOLD analysis project Ga0131853, IMG submission 92764) | Labiotermes labralis P1 segment gut microbial communities from Petit-Saut dam, French Guiana - Lab288 P1 (version 2) (version 2) | ecosystem: Host-associated > Arthropoda: Insects >... | reverse complement strand
TTGTTACAGGTGGCGGCAGCATAAGCAACTGCTATGCTACGGGCAATATCAGCGGTAATGACAGGGTTGGCGGCGTGGCGGGATATATTGTTGCATCCAGCAGCATAAGCAACTGCGCGGCATTTAATCCAAGCATTACACGTACATCGGGTACCGGCACGTATTTCGGGCGCGTGGTGGGTTTCGTCGTCGGCACGCTTACCGGTAATGTGGCGCGAGCAGACATGACGGCAATCGGCGGCTTTGCTTTCGCGGGTCTGTACACAGCAGACGGATTCAACGGCTTAGATGTTAACGCCACCACCCTCCAAACCACCTATACCGGTTTGGGTTGGCTCTTTAACGACTCCACACCCGCCGGTCCATGGATATGGGATACGGCAGGCTTCCCCAAGTTAGGCTTTGGCACCGAAACAAATCCGTTTTAAGCGGCCCCTTCTAAGCCCCTTGCCCCCAACAACCCCACAAGGCTGTCTCAAATTCAAGGCAGCCTTGTTTTTGCCCCGCCTCCCCGTTATCGGCAAGCTGCGGACAACGACACCGAAAAAATTACACAAAAAATACAGATAGAATATGGATACAATACAAATATTGTGTATCTTTGCAGTCTAAATTTTTAGATAGAATACAGATACAATATGGATAAATACATTCAAAAACTAAACTTTGATTTTCCCACCAATCAGCGTGTTATGCAACTTATTGCAGCGATTGACGAATACCGGGGAAAATGGAATGTTGTTGAAAAACGCGAAAATCGTTACCTGAAAGAATTGCGAAGAATTGCCACAATTGAAAGCGTCGGCTCCTCTACCCGTATCGAGGGGGCAACAATGACCGATGATGAGGTAAAACAGTTGCTGAAAGATGTAAAAATCACAAAATTCAAAACCCGCGATGAACAGGAAGTAGTTGGATATTATGAAGTTTTAGAACTTATTTTTGACCATTTTTCAGAAATCAGACTGTCTGAAAATTACATCAAACAATTGCATCAATTATTATTGAAGCACAGTAGCAAAGATGAGCGACACCGTGGTGGTTACAAAAATCTGTCTAATAAAGTTGTAGCAACTTATCCTACAGGCGAGCAGAAAACTATTTTTGATACCACCGAACCCGCTTTGGTTGAAGGCGAAATGTTTGAAATCATCGAATGGACAAATCTTCAATGGAAAGAAAAAACAATACACCCGCTTATTGTATGGGCCGTTTTTGTGTATGAATTTTTGAGTATTCACCCTTTCCAAGACGGTAACGGTAGATTAAGTCGCTTGCTCACAACGCTTTTTTTGCTACAATGTGGATACGAATTTATACAATATATTTCGTTTGAAAATCACATTGAAAAAAACAAAAAGACATATTACGATGCCCTAATGACCGCGCAACGCAAACGAATAACCCAAGAAGACATAATTGACAAATGGTTGCTTTTCTTTTTGGAAAGTTTGAAAACACTGACTGAAAAATTGGACAAAAAGTATGATGTTTTCAAGCAAAAAGGCGGTTATTTAAACGAAAGACAAAAACTACTCAAAGAATTTATCGTTGAACAAAGAACGGTTAAAATTGTCGACATATCCGCTAATTTTCACGACATTTCACCAAACACCTTGAAAAAAGATTTGCAATATTTGAAAAATGAGCAAATTATAACCACCGTAGGAAAAGGAAAAGGAACTATTTATGTAATCAAGTAGCCAACATACGGCGTCTACCGTCCTGCATACCGGCGCAAGCAGCCGCCATCTTGCCGTACTTACATTTCCCGTATTCCCGTTCCCGCAAACTTACTTGGACAAATGAAAGAACAGCCCTACGGAAAAAATAAGCTGGTGGGGAAAGGTGTACAGATAGTAAAGGTTGCTCAGTTTTCTGGGTTGGTAGAGCATAGAGAGGGAATACTGGTAGTTACATTCCACTTGTATTTCAAAAGGGAGTCTTTTAAAAGCCAAGCCCCCGCCTCCGATGAAGCCAAAGTCGGCCCGCCGGTCGTAACAGTCAAAAACATAATCCTTTTTAATGATGTCTCCAAAAGGCTGATGTATGTCTCGCGGATATTCTTCGGTGGCGCTCAAGCGATAGCCGGCAAAGGCGCCTATGTTAATCAACAGGCGCATCTGCCAAAAATCAATATGAAACTGAGAAACCAAGGGGACTTTGACCACGCGGTAACGGGTGATTTCTTGATAATCCGGATGAGAAGCAAAGGTCTTGACAAATCCCTGTTCGGCATAATTGATGCCTGTTTGGATTCCAAAGTAGGGACTTACGCCCCACAAACTGTGGTAATAGGTGTAGAGCAGAGAAAAGTTAATCGGCGTACCTATGTTTTTGTAGTTGTCGTAAAACCTAAAGTGTACGCCCGACAAGGAGTATCCTCCCCTCAAGCCTACCAAATGCTGGGCTTTGGCCGGAGAGAGGCAGCATAGGGCCAAGAGCGCTAAAAGCCCAAGTTTTCTGCTATTTTGAAGTTTTTGGAGGAATGGAGGGCGCAATATCATGGGTAAAAAGTTTATCAAGGTCAATGGTTTGTTCCAGTTCGATTTTGTCGGTAATTTCAATGGTGTCCGCTTCTCCGGAGAACCGGTAAATACGCACCCGTTCGGGTTGAAGCCCTATAGACAGATTGCCGGTGTCCCAAACGCCGTTGCCGTTTTTATCCTCGGTAATCCGAATCGCATATTTTCCATCTGCCAAATAGGAGAAAAGTCCGGTTTCTCCCGACTTTAGGTGGAGGCTGCGGACTACCCTGTCCCGTGATTCCGACAACAAATCCACCACATAGGCCCCGGCTCCTCCTTCTAAAATCACTGTGATAGAGCCGAATTTGTTTGGGTCGGGGATGCTTACTTGATGGGTAAGGGAATCGTTGGCAAATCCGTATACGTCTTTGAAGGTATTTTGAGGAACAACCAAGGTATATTCGGTGTTGGGTATCCATGTTTGGGCGTGGAGGTAGTAACGGCAGCCGTCTAAAGAATCTTTGTGAAAAGTAAAGGGGACTTTGACCTTTTCTTCTCCGGCTGTGGCGTACCGGAGGATGATGGAGTCTGTGTAAAACACTGCGGGATAATTAGAGAACAAAAACTCAATGCCCTGCCGCTCTACCAACTCTCCTTTGGATTTTAGTTCTACGATGAGCGTGTCTTTCCTTTCTGACTGACCTTCCCGCTCTCTGGGGAGGTTGAGGCTAAAGCGTTCTTCGTAGGGAGAAAGCTGATTGAGCGAATCGGTTCTGAGGTAATGAACCGTTCCCCTAATGGTGTCGGGTACGTGGTTGCCCGATATCCAGTACCGGAGGGTGTCTCCCCAAAAACTGCGTTCGCGGACGATGGAAAGGGAGTCTACTCCTTGAACGTCCAAATCAATAACATGGGCGTCCGGAGCGTTGAAAGTAAAGAAGAACATCCGAGGCTGGGGGCGGACTTTGTCGCGCAGCACCTGTCGCTTGGGCTTCTCCTTGAACAGATACAGGGTTTGCTCCACGGGACGCCTCAGCATATTCAAGGTGTCTTGGGGGTCAACCAAAATATGGGCAAGGCGTTCCGGCGTTATGGTGTGAACGGGTACAAACAGGCTGTCTAAAAAGGCGACTGTTTCGTTATCGTCTAATTTATGGTTGCGGTTTGGGTCTTCTATGGCAAAAACCCGATAGGGGACAGGTTTGAGGTTGGGCAAATAAAAATAACCCCATGAATCGGTTCTGCCCAAGGCGTTGGGAAGGTTTTTGTATACCGATGTGTCGGCGTGGTTGGTGTGGAGGAGTATGCTGGCGTTGGCTATGGGCAGGAGGGTTTGGGCGTCTACCAAGTAACCCGAAAAACTAAGGCTGTCGAGTTCGCTGCCGGTGGAAAAACTAAAGCTGTAAGCGCCAAAAGGATTGCCCTCGTTGTTGTCTTGAATGGACAGACCAAACTGGATGTGGTAGGTGGTGGCCGAGTCAAGGGGCTGGGGAAAGGTCATCACCACCGATTTCCCCCTTACCACAGTTACCGGACGTCTGGATTGGGGAGGGGAGAGGTAGATTTGGTTGAGCGCGTCGTTTAGTTTTACAAATTCATCAAACGTCAATTGGATTCTTCTTCCGGAAAAATGCGTGGAGTTGGCCGGCGGGTTGGTGTGCAGCAAGACCGGCGGAATGGTATCTTTGGCTCCGCCGCCGGGAGGAGCGCTGGTATTGGCGCAGGAGGGAGCAAAAACAAGATAGCCAAAGGCCGACAGGAGCAGGATAGGGAACGCTTTTTTAAAATTCATCTTAGATATCTTTTAAATCGGTACGGGAAACAAATTCCACGCCCTGTATTTTTTGAATATTTTTCATTAACCGGTCTACTTCTTCGGCATGGTGGACGTAGAGGTCTATATGCCCCTCAAAAATGCCGTCGTGGGTTTCTACAATTACCTTACGTATATTGATACTCAACACTAAGGCAACATATTGGGTGATGTCGTTTAATATGCCTAACCGGTCTATGCCCCTAATCGAAATTCTGACCAAAAAGGAGCTGTAGATGTGTTTTTGCCATTCTGCCTCTACAATGCGGTCTCCAAAACGGGCGGCATCCTGTATGGCTACGGGGCAGGACTTTTTGTGAATCAGCACTTCTCCGTCATCCTGCTTTAAGGCCATAATCTGGTCGCCGGGGATGGGGCGGCAACAGTGGGCGGCACGGTAAGAAAGGGTTTTTTCCAAGGGGTTTTCCTGTAAGGCAAAACGCTTTTTGACCGTTGCATTTATTTTGGGAAAACCAAGCCTCCAGTAGGATACGTTTTTATTGGGCTTGTTTTGTTTGAGGACTTTTTGCAGGTCCGAGAGGTCAATAATACCGGTTCCGATTCCGCTGTAAAGGGCGTCTCGGTTGTTTTGTTTGTAGGCTTCCATGAGTTTGCGCAGCACCCTCGCCTTGGGTTGAACGCCCAAGGCCGCCAATTTTTCGTCAAGGATGAGTTGTCCTTTTTTCAAGTGGTCGGTTACCTCTGCTTTAAGCGCTTCTGTGATGGCGGCCCTTGCCTTGGGCGTTTTTACAAAATCCAACCACTCCCTTTGGGGCTGTTGCGCATCGGCGGTAATGATTTCTATTTGGTCTCCGGGCTGCAATACATAATTGAGGGAAACTAACTTATGGTTGGCCTTGGCAGCAATGGCTTGGTGGCCTATGGCCGAATGTATGGCGTAGGCAAAATCGAGGGCGGTGGAGCCTTTGGGCAGGCTACAGGTTTCTCCCTTGGGGGTAAATACATAAATATCGGGAGATAACAGGCTGGTATGAAACCTGTCCAAAACTTCGAGGGCGTTGGCGTTGGGGTCTTCTAATACCGCCCGGACTTGTTCGATGAGTTTGTCTATTTCGGATTCGTAGAGTATGTTGTCTTTATATGCCCAATGAGCGGCCACGCCCCGCTCTGCTATTTCATCCATCCGTTTGGTTCTGATTTGCACTTCTACCCAATTGCCTTCGGGGCCCATGAGGGTGCAGTGAAGGGATTCGTAGCCATTGGATTTGGGCTTGTTGGTCCAATCCCGTATGCGGTCGCTTTTAGATAGGTACTTCTTGGTAATGCCGGTGTAAATGTGGAAACACTGGGTTCGTTCGTCCATATCCGGCTTAGGCTCAAACACAATGCGGATGGCAAAAATATCGTAAATCTGGTCAAAGGGAATGCCTTTGGTTTGCATCTTCCTCCATATCGAGTAGGGGGTTTTGACGCGGGTGGTGAGGGTATAAGGGTATCCGATTTGGTCTAAAATCTCAGACAAAGGGGTCAGAAACAGATTGATGGCATCGTTACGGGTAGAGGTGACAACAGATAATTTTTCTTGAATCCGGGCGTGTTCTTCGGGCAGGGAGTAGCTGAACCAAATATTCTCCATTTCTGATTTAATGGCGTAAAGTCCTAATCTATGGGCCAAAGGAATGAAGATATACATGGTTTCGCTCAAGATTTTAGCCTGCTTGTGCCGAGGTATGAACTCTATGGTGCGGAGGTTGTGCAGCCGGTCTGCCAGCTTAATCAGTATGACCCGTACATCGTTGCCTAAGGTGAGCAGTATGCGCTTGAAATTTTCTGCCTGCTGGGATTGTCCGGAGTCAAAAGCAATGTTGATTTTGGTAAGTCCGTCTACCAAAGAGGCGATTTTGGAGCCAAAGAGTCGCTGGATGTCTTCCATGCCATAGTCGGTGTCTTCTACTACGTCGTGAAGCAGGGCCGATACGATGGATTTGCAGCCCAATCCGATTTCTTTGACTACAATGGTGGCTACCGCTATGGGATGCAGGATATAAGGCTCTCCGGAACGTCTGCGCATGTCTTTATGGGCTTCGTCGGCAAACTCAAATGCACGCTGCACAGTGTCGCACTCCTCTTGGTTGGCGCATCGTTTGAGGCTGGCTTTCCTCAGTTCTTCAAATTCACGGGCAATCAGCGCCCTATCCTGTTTTGTTTGCATATTAATACAATAAATCCCTTTGTCCGGTTTTTATCTGTTGGAGTTTTTGTTGGATTTTAGTTTTGAAATCTCCTTCCGGAAATTGGTCTAATTCTTTGTCAATTAATTGATAACCTGTTTCTTTTGTTTGGGGAGACGAGTAATCTTCTATATATTCGGCCAAGGTCAGCAGGGCGTTGGGGGTACAGAACTTACCGATGAATCCCGGGATGGCGTACTCCATGAAGTGTACTCCGGTGCGCCCCAAACGATAACAGGAGGTGCAAAAGCTGGGAATAAACCCTTTTTGGAGGAGCCAGCCGATTACTTCGTCCAACTCCCTCGAATCCCCGATTTTAAACTGCTCCCTTTTTAGTTCCTGTTCCCCGCCGCGAGGCTCTTGGTAGCTTCCCACCTCCAAGCGGGTGCCGGCGTCAATTTGAGACACGCCAAATTCAATAACGTCGTCCCGGACTTGGGGGGATTCTCTGGCAGTCATGATAAGACCCGTATAGGGTACGGCAAGGCGCAGAACCGCGACCAATTGTTTAAATTGCTCGTCCGAAACTTGATATTGCATATTCATCTTTAGTCCATGCGCCGCTTTGATGCGGGGGAAACTCAGCGTATGAGGTCCCACCCCATAGGTTTGCTGCAAGTATGCGGAGTGTGCCACCAATCCCAACACTTCAAACCGCCAATCGTAAAGTCCAAAAAGGGCGCCCAAACCCACGTCGTCGCATCCCCCTTCAAAAGCGCGGTTCATGGCGTTTAGTCGCCACATATAATCGCCTTTTACGGTGTTGATGGGATGGTATTGATTGTAACTCTCTTTATGATAGGTCTCTTGAAAAACTTGAAAAGTCCCGATTCCCGCCTCCTTAACCGTCTTGAAGCCCTCTATGGAAAGGGGAGCTGCGTTGATATTTAGTCTTCTGATTTCTCCTCCATGCTCTGTTTTAACTCCATAGCAGATTTTTACCGTATGGGCGATAAATTCGGGCGTATATTCTTGCGGATGTTCTCCATATACCAAAATCAAGCGTTTATGTCCTTCGCGCTGCAATTGCGCCACTTCTGCCGTTAATTCTTGGTCGCTGAGGGTGCGCCGTACCGTGTTGCGCAGCGACTTGCGGAATCCGCAGTAACTGCAATTGTTCACACAATAATTTCCGATGTATAAAGGGGCAAAGAGTACAATGCGGTTTCCGTAAATGGCCTTTTTAAGGCTTTTGGCCGATTCAAAAAGTTCTTCCAATCCATCCGGCGAGGAAATGGCCAGCAGGGCTGCGGTCTCCTCAAGGGACAGCGCCTCTTTCTGCATACTTTTTTGCACAATATCTCGGCTGCGTATCCGGTCTTCCCGTGTCTCGCCAATCAGCCGGTGTAATTTTTGGTCGTCTATAAAGTCTATTGCGTTTTTAGACAGGATTTTTTGTTGCATAACGGTGGTCAATGTATTGAAAAGTAAAAGAGAGTTCTGCGCCCAACAGAACAATGAACCATGTGGTATTTAACCACATCATAAAAAAGGGAAGGGCGGCAAAAACACCGTAGACGGCGTTTAGCTTAGACAGAAAGAGCTGGGTTTCTACGTACAGGATTTGTATCACCACAAAAGCCAAAGCCGTGAAAAGGGCGGCCTTGAGTGCGGGCAGGCCGTAGACCTTGGTCTTGGGGATGAGCGTGAAGGCCGTGAAAAAGAGGAATCCGGTAAACACCACGTGTATGAGCCAGCCCACCACAGGCTTGAGGGAACTGAGGAAAGCCACGTTCCATCCAATACGTTGTATAAAATGGTTGTAACTTAGGGGAATCATAAAAGAGCTTCCGAGAATCAAGGGAAAAAGAATAATCAATCCAAAATATACCAGTATTTTACGAATCAACGGGCTGTTGTTTTTTACCTGCCATATATTGTTAAACATTTGCTCCACACTAATCATGAGCCAAACAATAGACCAAAGAAAGGTAAGAAAGCCAAGGATGCCGAAGAACCCGCTTTTGCTGGTGTCCAACAGGTTGTGTGCCGATGTGAGTATCCATTGCATGATTTCTTCCTGCCCGCTGAATTGGGTGTAAATCATGGATTCCAATTCTCCGGCAAAGCCAAATCCGCGGGTGATGGCGTAGGCAACGGCAATAAAGGGGACAATGGCGATGAGGCTAAAAAGAGTGAGGGCGGCGGCCTGTAGTCCCACTTTGTGGGTTGACATACCCTTGAGGGTAATGAGCAGTATTTTTAAATAACGCAGTCCGCGGGCCTTACTGCCTCTGTAATCCTTATGGTCTATATCCCAAATGTCATGACTTAGGAATTTGTCGGTCTTACGGTAGTAGTTTTTGATGCTCGGGGTCTGCATGATTTATTCTTTTATTTTGGCTGCAATGGCTTGAGCCAGTATGTTACATGGAGCTAATTTTTCCGCGTCGGGGGCGCCCAAGATGTCGGCCGAAAGGGCCGCTTCTTCCCAATCCATGGCAGAGGCAAAAGTTTGGAGTTTTTTCAAGCCTCCTCCGTTCCAGCTGTAGCCTCCGAATAGACCGTATACCTTACATTTGGGGGCCGCCATTTCAAGTTCGTGGCAAAGTTGGCGCATCATGGGGTGCATGTCTCCGTTGTAGGCGCAGGAACCAAGTACCAATCCTTTGTACTTCCAAACATCCCTCAGTATATAAGAAACATGGGTTTTGGATACGTCGTACACCCTTATGTGTTTGATGCCCTGTTCGGCTATCTTTCGGGCTATGTAATCGGCGGTTTGTTCGGTGTGGCCGTACATGGAGGCAAAGGCAATTACCACCCCTTCCATAGCTTGATGTTTGCTCCACTTATCGTAAAGTCCCAAGGCTTTTGTGGGTTGCGTCCGCCAAATGGGACCGTGGGAGGGGCAGATGTACCGGAGGGGGACTCCGGCTAATTTGGCAAGGGCTTTTTGCACCATGCCGGAGTATTTGCCCACAATATTGGCGTAATAGCGCAACATTTCGTCTTGATAATAATAATCAAAGTCAAGCTCATCGTCAAAGATGCCACCATCCAAACAGCCAAAAGAACCAAAGGCGTCGCAGGAAAAAAGAAGGTGGTCGGCGGTGTCGTAGGTCATCATGGTTTCGGGCCAGTGCAGCCAAGGGGTCATCACAAATTGGAGTTTGTGGCGGCCTAAATCGAGCAGGTCTCCATCTTTTGCTTCCATCAGGTTATGGGTAAAGCCAAAGTAGTTCTCTATCATTTTAAAAGCCTTGTTATTGGCAATAATTCGTATGTTGGGATAACGTCTGCATATTTCGCCCGTCATACCCGCATGGTCGGGTTCCATGTGGTTAATAATCAGATATTCTAAATCTCTTCCCTTGAGTATTTCTTCTATGCGTCCCAAATAATTGGGGTAAGCGCCGTATTCGAGGGTGTCAATCAAGGCTGTATGTTCGTCTGCAATGAGGTACGAATTATAGGATACCCCAAAGGGGAGGGGCCAGTTATTTTCGAATAAATGCTTCTTGCGGTCGTTGATGCCTAAATAATACAGATGGTTGGTGATGTTCATAGTTATTGTCCGTTGTTAATCAAGCTATTTAATTCTTCTTGGCTGATGATTTTGAGTTGGAGTTTGGCGGCTTTTTGGAGTTTGGCGGGTCCGGCCTTGGCTCCGGCAAGCAGGTAATCGGTTTGGGCCGAGGGTTGGCCGGTGGTTTTGCCTCCGTGTTGTTCGATGAGTTCTTTGATGGCCTCGCGGGAGATGGAAAAATTACCCGAAATCACGATTTGCTTGTTCAGCAGGGCGTCCGAGATGCGGTTTCTTGGGGCCTCCCGCATTTGTATGCCGCAGTCGGTCAGTTCTTGAATCAAGATTTGGTTTACCGGTTGGGCAAAAAAGTTTCTGATGCTGCGGGCCAGCACTTCCCCCACCTCCGGACTTTCTGTAAGTTCCTTTTCCGAAGCCTGTTCCAGCGCTTCAATCGCCCCAAAGCGGGAGGCTAAATATTTGGCGGTGGCTTCGCCCACATGGCGGATGCCCAGTCCAAAAAGCACCCTTGAAAAAGGCGCCGACAGGCTGTCTGCTATGCTTGTCAATAAATTTTGCGCCGACTTTTCTCCAAAATTGTCCAAGCCGAGCAACTGTTCTTTGGTCAGCTTGTAGAGGTCTGAGCCTTTATGGACCCATCCACGTTTGAACAGTTGTTCCACCAAGGCCTCCCCGCCCAGAATATTCATGGCTTTGCGGCTCATGAAGTGGAGGATACGGCCCATGATTTGGGGGGGACATTCCCAAATGTTGGGACAAAAGGATTTTGCTTCCTGTTCTTCTTTGACCAGCAGGCTGCCGCATTGGGGGCAGTGGGTGATAAAGGCAATAGGTGGGGCCTCAAGAGGGCGGAACTGAGTGAGGACGCCTGTGATTTTGGGGATGATTTCCCCTCCTTTTTCTACCAAAACCGTGTCGCTGAGGCGGATATCAAGGAGGGCTATTTGGTCTGCATTGTGGAGGGAGGCGCGTTTAACTACAGTCCCCGAAAGCAATACCGGAGACAGATTGGCCACCGGTGTAATCGAGCCGGTGCGCCCCACTTGATAATCCACCGACAATAGTCGGGTTTCTGCCTGTTCGGCTTTGTATTTAAAGGCCGTGGCCCAACGGGGGGATTTGGCGGTCATGCCTAAAGCAAGTTGCAGGGCCAATTCATTGACTTTGACAACCACTCCGTCTATGGCAAAGGGCAGAGAAGTACGTTTTTTGTTCCAATGGCGAATAAAAGCGAGCGCTTCTTCCATGTTCCGGCATACTTGAATGGTGGTCTCCTGTTTTCCGTCTATGGTTATGGAATGGAGTACGGGCAGCCCCCAAGACGCAGCCATCCGGAGTAATTCGGAATGGAGGGTGGCAGTTACTTGCGCTTCGGGCAAGTGGTGGAAGTAGCATTGGAGGCCTCTTTGGGCCACTTCGGCGCTGTCTAACAACTTGAGCGAGCCGGCAGCGGCGTTGCGGGGATTGGCAAACAGCGATTCTTCGTTTTGTTGGCGGCTTTGGTTTAGTCGGTCAAAGGCTTCAAAAGGAAGGATGACCTCGCCCCGGACTTCAAAAGACGGGGGATAGTTCCCTGCCGGCAACTGCTTGGGAATTTCTTTGATGGCAAGAATGTTTTGTACCACATCGTCTCCTATGCTTCCGTCCCCTCGGGTCAAAGCCTTTGCCAATCGCCCCTGTTCGTAGCTGAGGCAGATGGCCGTTCCGTCCAATTTGAGTTCGCAGACATAGCCAAAAGGCAGCTCTGTGCCTTTACGTATACGTTGGTCAAATTCAATAAGTTCTTCTTCGCTGTAAGTATTTGATAAAGAGAGCATGGGATATTTGTGGGCGTAGCGGGCAAAGCCCCTTTCTTTGGCGTCCAAGTCGCTGCCGGGCTTTTGGGTGGGCGAATCCGCGCTGCGCAAGTCGGGAAACATCTGCTCGATGTACATGATTTCCTGCATCAGAATGTCATATTCAAAATCGCTGATTACAGGGGCATTATCTACATAATAGCGCCGATTATGCCCTGCTATCTCCTCCCGTAACCGGGCCGCCCTCGATTGTGCCTGTTGAAAAGTCATCCTGCAAATTTAACCTACAAATTTAGGTATTTTTTGTTTTAACTTCAAAAAACTCTATTTTTGCGTCTTTGAAGCATAAGTTTAAAACATTTACATTTATATGAACCCATCGATTGCTATTTTATGCGGCGGAGGACCTGCGCCCGGAATCAATACTGTTGTAGGAAGTATTGCCAAAACTTTTATTAAAGACGGATATCGTGTATTAGGCCTGCACGAAGGATACAAGGGACTTTTTGTTGAGTCCCCCCGTGTTACGGAAATTGATTTTCCCTTGGCCGACCATATTTTTAACCGCGGAGGCTCTTATCTGATGATGAGTCGCTTTAAACCCAGCGACCAAGATTTTGCCCATCGTTTTAACCTAAGTTTCTTTAGGGAGAACAACGTCAAATTGTTGGTGACCATAGGAGGAGACGATACCGCTTCTTCGGCCAACCGGATTGCCAAATTTTTGGAGGAAAGGGATTACCGGATTGCCAATATCCATGTTCCCAAAACGATTGACAACGACCTTCCTTTGCCTTACGGCTGCCCCACTTTTGGCTATCATTCGGCTAAGGCTGAGGGGGCCCGCTTGGGTACTACCGTAATCGAGGACGCGCGTACCAGCGGCAATTGGTTTATTGTATCGGCCATGGGTCGCTCTGCGGGCCACTTGACTTTGGGCATAGGCTCTTCCTGTCATTATCCCATGATTGTCATCCCCGAAATGTTTAACAAAACCCCCATTACGGTAGAAAAGATTGTGAATTTGGCCGTTTCCTCAATAATCAAGCGTAAAATACTTGGAATCAACTATGGAGCTATAATCGTGTCGGAGGGCGTGTTTCATTTTCTTAGCGACGAAGACCTAAAGAATTCGGGCGTAGCCTTTTCGTATGACGACCACGGTCATCCCGAATTGGGAAAACTTTCCAAGGCGCACTTGTTTAACGAAATGTTGGAACATAAACTGCATGCTTTAAAAATCAAACTCAAAACCAGACCGGTAGAGATTGGATACGAGGTGCGTTGCGGCGTGCCTACGGCTTATGATTTGGTGTATTGCACCCATTTGGGCATTGGCGTACACAAGTTGTTCAAAGAAGGCAAAACGGCCTGTATGGTATACGTAGACCATCTTGGAGAGGTCGGGCCGCTTTACCTCAAGGACTTGCAAGACCCTCAATCGGGAAAGATTCTGCCCCGCGGAGTGGACGTGCAAAGCCCCGGCGTGCGGATGATTTTTGATAATCTTCTGCATTATATAGACAAAAACGATTATGCGGCGGCAGCGTCATTTGTGGACAATCCGCAGGTCTATGACTTTCACAAGATTTTGAATTGGGAGTAAATGTCTCCTAATTTTTGGGCAGACAGCTCATGGTTATACCTTTGGCGGGATAAGTCCAAGGCGTTTTGCGCGTACTGCTCGTAGCTTGCAGGCTCTGTAAGCATTTGTTTGAGGGCCTTGGCAAGTTGCTCGCTGTTGTTGGGCGCATAGAGCAGTCCGGCGTTTTCTATGGTTTCGCTAAAGGAACCGGTATCCGGCGCAACGGCGGGCCGGCCGGCGGCAAAGGCTTCGCAAAGGTACAATCCTATGGCTTCGTTAAATCGTAATGGTACGCAAATCAGCGAAATATCCCTGTAAAAATCGCTATGTTCCTCCAAAGTGTAATGCGTTGACCACAGCACATCGCGGGCGTACGGCTTTAACAAATTGCGGATGCGGTGCAGGAACCTGTTGTTTTCACGGGTATGCCCTCCTCCGATTTTGAGTTTGAGGCGGGGAACGGCGTTTTCGTTTTTCAGTTGCACAAAGGACTGAGCCAAAATGTCCAATCCGTTTTCGTGGCTCATCCGGTAATAAAAGCCGATGGTGGGCGTTTCCGGATAATGAGCGGAGGCGTATCGGGAGATGTCCACGCCCGGATAGACTACTTCTATCTGTCCGATTTCCGGAATTTTATGCAAAGCCGCCGCCCTGTAAAATTCGCTGGACGCTATGAACCGGTCTACATAGTTTAGGTTTTGCTTGATGGATTCCCATGCTTGGCCGGCGTATTGACCATCGAGCTTGTCTATCCATATTTCCTCGTCCTGCAAAGAACATACAATGGGGATATGTATGCGACTTTTAATCGCTTTGGCAATGCCGATTAGCATCGAACTGGAGAGGTGGATGATGTCGGGACGCTCGTGGCGCTCCATCCAATCTATGATTTTATGGGCCTGTTTGGTAAAATACCGGTCGCCTCCTTGAATCATGGAAAGGGTCATGTGTTCCATTCCTTTGGCCGAGGTGGTTCCGGAAAGAGAAGAAGCCATGCGCAATACGGAGGGGGCATCGAGGATTTTTTCAAATATTCGGGGCAGGTTTCCTTTTCCGAAAAACTTTTGGGAAACATAGTAGGAGGCAGCCGGAAAAAACAGGGGCGTATCTCCGCAAAACGCTGTATCGGTTAAGGGAAGATAAAGGGGCATGATGAGTACCTCATGACCTGCTTGGCGCAAAGCCTGTGCATATAAATGGTCGCGGAAGCAATTGCCGCAGTAAAAGGCATCTCCGGAACCGGGAACAATGAGCAGGATTTTCATGATATCGTTATCTGTTTTTTTTAGCTATTGTTTTTTAACAAATCTGACGCCTATAACGTAATAGTGCGGCACATCTTTCAATATTTCACTCGACATATCGGGTTCAATTTGTTTCTCGCCACAAAACCGGAATACGTTGTATCGTTCATCGTACCAACTCGAACCAAGCAAAATGAGAGGGATAAATTCGTCTTCCTTAAATTCGCTTATTTTGAAAGGGCGCGTGTTGTAAGAAAAAAACGCTTTGTCCGAATCTTTTCTTGCAAGTCCTCTCAATTTAAAGGTAATCCTGCTCATTGTCATGAGGTCCGGAACGGCAATCTGCATGAATTTGGTGGAATCATTGTCGGAGGGATATAGCCCAAAGTTTATCTTTTCGGCATGGGCAATTGCTTGGGTTTTAGGGTCAATAATGCGGCCGCCACCGTCCATAAATTCTTGCCGAGAAGATTCCGGAAAATCAGTCAAGAGCGTCTTGTTCGGCACCGTATTAAGGTTTGAAGTGGCGATTTCTCTTCCGGCTTCATACTCTTTTCTCACAAATACAATGTTGTACCGTTCATGGAGCATTTCGGTAATATCGTAGCTGAAAAGCTCATAGCCAGAGGCTTTGACTAAGGCGATAAAGTCGTCGAGTTCAACATTTCTGTCCTTTATCTGTTGTCCAAAAGCGGCGCAAGATAAGGCAAACATACATGTAGTAAGGAAAATATTTTTCATTGCAAACTATTTACAGCCATAAGGACCGGCGTTGGCCGCAAATGTACGCATTTTCCTTTTACCCACCCAACTGTTGGGACGTTATGCCTCCGTTCGCTTGTCGAGACGCTACACCTCCGCCTGTGCGAACCGAGCTTGCCCTTTCAAGGCTGCGGTTGCAGGCTTACCGAGTCGGAAGCGTTTCCATGAAACAGTCTTAGGTTGCTGATGTCGGGTCTGCTGCCAAAGGCGTAAAAAATTCAATCAGATTTTCTTCGGGGTCTCGCAGGTGGACAACACGCATTCCCCAGTCGGGCATATCCGTGGGCTGATTAATAAAGTCAATGCCCTTTGTTAAAAACACTTGATAGGTGTCATCAACATTTTCGACTTCAAAGGACACCATTGACTTCTCACGGTATCCGGACGGCTGGGTTTTGTCGGCGTTTCCAACTGCAGGAGCCATAAAATCAGAAACGAATATGGCGAAACCCTCTATTCCTTCTGCTACTTTAAAGGAGGCATAACAACCATCTACATCTCCCCAAAGGGGCTCTAATCCAAGTTTTTCTGTGTAGAACGTGAAACATTTTTTGTAGTCTTTGACTAATAGTCGTGCATTACTGAATTTCATAAATATTTAATTTTGAGTTTGTTTGCAATACCGCATTTATTATTTTTTGCATTTAAGAATAACCATACCATCGTTAATGCTCAGTGTGTTTAGGATAGGAAAACGGTCTGCCAATCCTGCCTCTTTCATCAGTTCGGGTTCAGCCATAAAATAGACGTATGAATCATCTATAAATTTCAAATTATAATGACTCATGAAGTCGTCATCGTTCATATAGTGCCATTCCCAAGTCGAAGTTGCTTTTTCCAATATGCCATAGAGCATCCGCTCCGAATTATTGCCAGAATCGCTGATTAAAACTTGCAGAAAGGCGTATTTTTGATTTTCGAAAAACATATTCTTGATAGCAACTTTATTGTTCATTAAATAATTAAGCCCTCTATTGGCGCCTTGGAAATATTCATCGGGGAATTTATATGCGCCAAAGTCAAACGTATACGATACTTCTACATTCCCGTCAAAGAGTTTATAGACTTCGCCGCCATATGGAGGACATAGGATGAGCGTATCGTTATATTCGGAAAAAACCGGAGAAATGATGAGGTTTTGCACAGGTGAAGATGGCCAATATGAGCCGATTACCTTATCTTGGTTGTCTGCGACAAATAATTGAAAAGCCGGACTTCTTCCATTTCCGAAGAAATGATATTTAAATCCGTTTGCTATGGCAAGGGCGACTGCCTTACTTTTGTAATCGGTTGTTCCCAAAAATTTGCCCTGCGGAGAGTAATGGAACATAAGACCTTCAGGACTTGAGTAAACAGAGATATCACCGTTTTCCTCTATTGTGGTGTTTGAAATATACATGAATTCTCTCGGGCCTCTTCCATTGGTTCCGATGCTTTTCAAATATTTTCCGTTCATATCAAACAAGTGAACTATATCCGACGATATATAATAGGTATCATTCTGTACAATCATGCTGCACCACGGTTTTAAGACAGGCATCATTTCTCCATGCAACGGGATAATTTCAATGTCATCGAAAACGGAAGAAGATAATAGCTTCACTCCGGAAGACGGGGTATATTGTACTTTGATGGCGTCTTTGGTTTGGGAACAAGACAGGAGAAGAAAACAAAAGAAGATAAGCAAGTTTTTCATAATGAACTGATTTTGTGTTTTCCGATTCGTTGCTCAAACGGCACACAACGACCGGAGGGGCTTGGCGCAGACGGGGCTGTGCGTTGGTTGCAAATATACGCATTTTCCTTTTACCTGCCAATTGTCGAGCCGTTATGCTCCCACTTGTGGGAAACGAAGTTGCCTTCGGCGAGTTTACCTTGTTTAGGGCTGCGGTTGCGAGTATAAAGAATCCTTTAAATGAGCAACAAGAAGAACAGGATTATCGTCTGGTTTCACCTTTTTCGCCAATTCTAAAAGTTTGGGATGAATTTTCTTTCCTTTT
>Ga0131853_10010020_pt1 | contig 17347 bp, 11 predicted proteins | sample TergutLab28metaG_FD_92764 | JGI IMG/M metagenome (GOLD analysis project Ga0131853, IMG submission 92764) | Labiotermes labralis P1 segment gut microbial communities from Petit-Saut dam, French Guiana - Lab288 P1 (version 2) (version 2) | ecosystem: Host-associated > Arthropoda: Insects >... | reverse complement strand
TAGTAGTAGTAGTAGTAGTAGTAGTACTCTTTTCTTACTGACTTAATTGTTAACCAGCTCACCACAAGTCTTCAGGACAAACCACCTGACATTTTATGTCCCACTCTTGCCTTTTAACTCAACCTTGCAAAATGGCATAACCTATACTAAATAAACAAAGCCCGACAGTACGTGCTAAGCGTTCTTTCAACACGTTAAAACGCGGCTTGCCGTTTTTATTACTGAAATGTGTGTTCGTCAACTTCGCAAAGAAAAGCATGATAAGGAGCAACAGAAAGCAGTTCCCACCGCGCGCCCACAACTGGAACACTCGTTCTCTGTGTCGGAATCTCCTCTGCAACACACAAAACACGAAACACACCTGATCGCTATCACAGAACCGGTTCACCGCAGGTCAAAATGGCGCTCAACAACGCACACCTGTGCTCGGTGAATTTTTTGTATGACGGGAATTGTGTAATTCTAAGGTTGGTTGCTGCAGCGCCTCTTTGTTTCTCGTAACCGCCCATGAATTTTGCAATGGTTAATTAATTCTCCAAACATACACCATTAACAGGGCGAATATTGTTTCATGTTGTGCCGATCTTGGTACAGCTCAAACAGCGGTCAGAATTCAACAGTTTCCACTGCTTGTCATAATAGTTACCGGTAGGGTTAAACAGGCTAATTCTGGAATGTCAGGACGCAAGCGACGAAGAAGCGGCTTCTGTTTCTTTATTGATTTTACTTCTACTTCTGATGTTTAGCGTTTCTTGTTTTAGTGTAAAAGCTAAAGAAAGGGAACAAACACCAAGAAGGTTCATTCCACAGAGCCGTAACTATGGAGACATCAATCTTCTGTGTTTTGATGTCATGTATATTGGTATTGCGTACCGCGTTACACGGCGTCACATCCGGAAAAGTTCAGCTTTAAAGAAGAGTAAATTGCCATAGTAATGCTGAAACCTGAAATTGCCAGACAACTGCTGAAGCCTGACTTGCCATAGTACTGCTGAAGCCTGGAATTGCTATAGAACGGCTGAAGTCTGGAATTGTTATGGAACATGCTGAAGCTGGAATACACCTACTATATAAACCTTGAGGCGTGCTTTCTGTTCCCATTACAAAGCCAACCGGCTAAAGTTATGGGAAGGTAGGTTAACCGCTGTTTATTGAGAGTCTCGTACGAAACAGACAGAAGAACAGAACAACACTACAAAATTCAGATCTTATAAATATCAAACCGGGTGTTACATACAGTAAGTAGTATAGTTAAAATTGCTAAGTGAGTATTTTGGCCAGTTCTGAAATTGCATCTGCTGCAGAAAGCGCCGTTGGAGTTCCAAGGAAACCGCGTAAAAACTGAAATTGAGTGTGAAATGTGAGCTGCTAGTTTGTGCTGATGGTGTTAATTTGCTGTATAAAAATATCATTAATTCAATCCGTCGGTCGCAGTACTTCCTTTATATTGGCACTACAGCCTTGCCGTCATTATGTGTATAGATGCAGCAGTTATAAGTTACTGAAATCCTCGTGGACTTGTGCGATGTAAATTGACTGGTATAATTTTTGTTTCGAAATGGCAGCAGCAATAGTAGGTGGAATTGTTTAATCGTTAGACTGCCGCCTATCGTCTATAGCATTACATTGCCCCTCAAATATGCTTTCCAAAAACAATCATGAGAGTAAAAAAAAGAGACCTTCTTACTCTTATTTACCATATATATATAGCTACAACTTAATTAGGAGCTTGTATTTAATAGTGCAGCAGCAGCAGTCACAAACACTAAACTTAATTAGAAGAATTCATAAAATTATCTGAACGTACACACTAGCGCAAGCGGTCAAGGGAAAAGCGACCTATAAATGTTTCATGTAGATTGTACAATGGCTGTTCAGAGGTTCGTTAGTCTGGAAGTGACAGGAAGGACTGTCCTGGCAAATTAACATGTTGTTATGTAAGAAACACGATAGGAATGTAACTGATATTAACCTTTGTTAATTATTAATAAGTGAGAGTCTAATCATTGTCATTTCTTAGTAAAAGTCCCGAACGGGCCAGTACACCGCCGTTCAAAATTATATAATTCTGACCGTTGCACAGCCTCGGCCACTGGCATTGCATTTTTACGCAAAGTTTAGGTGACTAGAGCTTTTCGTTCACAATAATTTTATTGGTGGTAAGAACTTAATTTCCTTTTCGTGGCTCACTTTTGGCGCGCTCACAACGAAAAATTTCAAAATCGATCCTATTACCTACGCCATACCACATCTGTCTGTCCTCCGTCCGTCCTTCCGCTGAACAGACTGTAGTTTTATATTGGGAGTTCTGCTGAATTTGTTGCCACATTTAAGTCTTGTACAGAACAACAGCAGTATCAGCTGTTGTTGTTGGTCTGTGCAACAACAGCAGTACCAGCTGTTGTTGTCGCACGACCTTCGGGCAATAAATTGTTCCAGTGACAGCTAAAGAATAAAGTTAAACACATTTCGTCTCCAGTTCTTTAAAAAATTCGTGTTCTTAAAATTTGGGGTTAGTAGTGGGACGAGTACCCCAGGGTTGTTGCGCTGTGCTTACTTTTCCTAACTTGTTTACTTGATCGTACATTTTCAGATCATAGCCGACATTAAATGCTTCATCTCACGTAACCATATTCGTCTTTATCTTCCCGTATTAAATGATAAAGTTTATCATTTGCGCTATATGCTGTATGCTATATGCCCATCATTAAGGGAAATATATCAGGAGCGTGACAGTGCGTGCATAAAGGATACATGCATTCACCTTTAGGTGGAATGTCTCAGCGACATCACTAGCTGACCTAGGCCTAGATGGGAAGGTCATAGTAAAATGTATTTTAAAACACAGAATGTGAAGATGTGCATTGGGTTCAGCTGGCTTAGCATGAGCGAAGTCGTACAGTTTGATAGAAGGCACAGTGAATGCGAGGTAATTATTGTGCGAGCTATCAAGGTGTATAGCGACGTGGAGGAATATTTCCGCTTAATCTACCTCGGCACTGAGTAGGGTGAGTGGTCAGGTTTTCCAGCCAGTCGCTTTATCCCGGGAAATAACCCCCGTACCATCGAATAGGAGGGTTGGTGGGCCGCAGAGGAGATAACTTTGTGCACCACACAGACGTGCGGCTGTACCCAGGAAATATCCTGGCATAGAAAACTGCTGCCTTCAGATTCAGGGTGAAAATATGCCCTATAGGCAAATGTAGCGGGTTTCTTCAAAACGGTAATACCCACCTACCAAACTAGACGGTTTCACATTCCAGAAGACCATGTTCCTGTCGTGAGACCCTAACATGTCACAGCGTATTGTTGAAGTCATGTAGGCTACGTGTATCTTGCAGTACGTACAGCAATCCCAGTGCAGCCCTGGACAGACCTGAGTGTTCCAGGAAGTTGAGGATCCCAGATTTCAAGACAGTCGGCACTTGAAGTTGGTAAGATTGTCAGCCCCACGCACCGGCCGATTTTACCCCCCAGGAAGTATATCTGCTACTCATTTCTTTTAGAGGCTGAGTGGATCCCAGGTCCATAGTGCGGCCGGAAGGATTATGTCAATGAAAAATTCCATTGACAGCATCGGTAATCGAATACGCGACTTTCGGGCTTGTAGCGCAGTGCGTTAACCAACTGCACCACCGCGTAATGCCCCATGCAGTGCATTTTATTGTGTGTCTGTAAAATTGCTGAAGGTGACTTACATCACTCTTTCTCCTAACGTTTGCCACAGGAGCAAGGCCAGTTTTGTCTTGGCCACATGACTAATGACCAGACACACTTTTATCGGGAGGTTCTCTCCTGTGGCTGCCTTATTTCCACGGAAGAACACGAGATATGCATTAGTTTCCTTCGTTCTTTAAGTCCATTCTGGTTACGGCATCTTTTTTATTATTTACCAATGATTCTTTTTCACTCATTTATCAACTTGACTCAGTGGAGAGACCTCCCGTTGCCGGGATCAGAGCTGCTCCGAACGTACATACAGAAAATATAAATTTAATCTGTAATCTCGGTCGGAATTAAACCGCTCTTTCTGAACTTAAGTATTTCCTTTTAACAGTTTATAACCAGCGGTGACTGTGTACCGACGGCACTGCTTAATGTTGAACAGGGCTACCCCCCACCCTCACCACAGTTTATTTTTTGGCCTCTTTTTGTTCCCAGAAAGCTATTGTTGCCTTCTTAAACGGCAATAACCGGCTGGTCTTTGTAATGAAAATGGAGTGTTCTTTGTAGTGTAAAACCGACTTTTAAAATAATGTGGTTCTTCGCTCTGCTGTACATAGAATTAAGCTGTAGCGAAGGTGTGGGTGTGGCTTCATTAATAATGAAGACAAATTATGTCGACAGGTTTCTTGTAGCTGCTGTTATGCTCATTTCTTATTATAACGCAGTCAAATGGCGGGATGATTAAGTCGAATGGTAGGATGACTACAGTTAAACTGTAGGATGATTTCAGTCAAAATGGTAAGACGATTACAGTCATATGATAGGATGATTACAAACAGTAAACTATCGTATTAGTTATGGTTACTGCCCCATCCTTTACGTGTAGTGCCTGAGTTAAACAAACTCTCCGTGAACGTGGGGGTCCATGGTCGATACAAAAGTAACACTAACTGTAGTGTTAGTCTGGTGGAACCTAGAGACTCCTCCTCAGAAAATAATGTATTTAAATGTGTAACATAAATGATACAGATGTAGAATATATGTATATACATCACAATCTGTATATGGATTGTAATTTTTAGATATAGACTCTACATCATTCTACAATCTGTAATATAGATTGCAATACGTGGATGTCGATTCTACATCTACCAATTACTTTCAAATACAATTTTCAAAATATTGAAAAAAGCAAATGTGAGATATGGTAATATATTTGCTTCCTCATTAATCCGTTAATTCAATAACAGGACAATAAATAAATATATATAAATTTAGGCAAGTTGAAAACAGATGTTATTTTTTTAATGCAATTTCAGTGCGAAGACAAATGTCTGCTGCTTTCCCTTTCTTAGGCTGCAGAAATTTTAGACAGTGAGATTTATTGAAGTTAATAAACATTTTTGGAGTTCAGATGCTTGAAGTGACTTTGTTGTCGACATGCATGGTTGGGTGGTAAGATGCATTTCAGTTAGGTTAGTTCAGTGAAAATAAAGCTGTGATTGTTTCCCATCCAAATTCACGGGCCACTTGAAATCTTTACACGGACCCGAGGCCCGTGGAAGCCAGATTAAGAAAAATTGACTCAAAATGTTGCTATCTACCAAAACAAACGGTGTTACATCCCAGAACTTCCAGGGGTCACGCTTAATTTGTGTGATCCTGTCTTCTCACCCTTTCAGTAGACCAACCAGTAACGAACTGAGAGGGAACCCGTTTTGTTCAGTATGAGAACTGACAAGTTGGCACGCAAACTCTCCCATAAGCCTGGTACCCGGTGAGTACCGTATAAAGTTTCGTAGAAAGACATACTTACACAATTTCATACGCCTTTTTATCGTGGTGCCACAAGCCTGTTACATCGACACTCCCTCCGGGCCCACAGGTCTTCCTATCCAACTGCTATCACAGATCATTTTATGTGCCTGAAATGAGAAAGTGGCGACCCAAATACGTCTGGTACCGAGGCGAGGAATATACGAAGCTTTAGCTTCATTTCATCGGTCACAGGCGGAGGAGGACATGAATTTGTGGTTTTCACAGCCATGAAGACCAAAGCTGGTACCAAGTCTTCGGAGAAGCTGCTGCGTCCATCTTCTCAGTCCGAAATATAGACAACCTTCTAATATCCATGGAGCAGAATCCTTCCTGAGCAGCTAATCGGTCTTCAAGTAGTCCAGCAATTCCCCGCATTTTATGGAACCCGAATGTTTATTGTCGCGTTCTCAAGAGTCCGCCACCTGGCCTTATTCTGAGCCAGGACAAAGCAGTCCGTGACTCCCAAAGGGTATCTTAAAAATCTATTTTGATATAATCCTCCCATGTACGCTTTTGTCTTCAAAGTGGCGTTTGTTTCCTAGGCTGCCTGACCAAACCCTTAAACACCTCTCCTCTCCCCACACGTGCTCTGATGCCGCGCCCATCTCATTCTCCTGATCTGCTCACTTGAGTAATATTTGGCGAGCGGTACAGAAAATGCAGCTCCTCTCCTCCCGTACCGTTACCTCGTCCCTCTTAGGCCCTAATATCTTTCTAAGCACTCTGTTCTCAAAAATCCTCAGCATATATTTCTACCTCACAGTAAAAACCAACTTCCACACCCACACAAAACAGCGGCCAACACAAAGTTCCGTACATTTAAACCTTCTAATCCTTTTTTATTAAGCTGGTTGTTGGTAGCCATCATGAAGCAGACGTCCACAACTTCGCGGTCCTCTGTCATGTGACGTCGCACAGTACAAGTGTCAGTCGCTGTTCATGTTCCGTAGAAGCCTGTTTCCTCCGTCTTCGTGACAAAAAGACGGCTTTTGTAGAGCAAAGCTGGAGACAGTAGGTTCAACCGAAGCCTTCTCTTCTGTGTACTGCGGTACCTGGATTTAAATAGTCCGTACCATGGAAACTTCAAATAACGTACTGACTTCAAAGTCAAACTGGTCAGAATTGTCATTCGGCTGGTCATCATGTGTTAGATTTATGCGACACGCGCTGCACGTTAGCTTTGCTGATTAATTTAACTTTGAATTTAGTGCTGCTTGTCTATACTTCTGAATGTAATCTTGTGTTTCTTTACATATTCATTCCAAAATCATCCCGCTTATTCAATGACAAACAAAAGACAGAAATGTCGGACTGCAGTTTTCACTGTAGTGTATTTAAGACGGACGAATCTCCCTGTGTTTGAGAGTGCCTGTCTGCTGCTCCACCCCTCAAAGCCTACGATTTAATGCCAAATAGCAGAAATGCGTTCTACCTTTCAGACGAAACTGCAGTCTACATTCCAAGTATCAATATAGCTACCGGAAACATGGAGACAATTAGAATGTAAATTCCTGGCATTTCAGCCCACTATGAACATTGGCCTTCTTTCGGAGGAATAGCTCCTTCCTTTCTTGTCACTCTGCAGTAGCTGTAGGTGCTATCCCGAGAGTAACAACACTCCCGGTATTTCTTTGGTGTGCGGCCGAGTACCGTCCAGACTGCCTGCACACTGTAGCGGATGTGGAGCGGTGACGGTGCAGCTGTGCGCTATGACGGCGTGCGTGCTGAGCAGAAGTGTAGCTGCACGCGTTCTTAACCTCAGCACTAGGTGAAAGTGAATGGTTAATCACGCCCTGGCCACTTTAAGCCCGGGAAGGAACCCCGCTACCCATCGAGTAGGAGGCTGTTTGGCCCCAGAGCATGCCGGAACGTTTCAGACAAATAAAAGTAATTTGTGTTTTATGTGATATTCTACAGCGTTGGTGGTTCGTGAATTAAATATTAATACGGAGCATCTGTGCAGCGAGAATGATTGGGAAATCCGAACCACTTTGCGAGAAGCCTGTCCCCGTGCTGCTTTGTTCACATTAAATCCCACAAACCGTCTGAGACATGGCAAGGACCAACAGTGAAGAGACAAATCTCAGTCGCCACCGGTAATCAAACTCCGATTCTTCTGTCTTCAAACCTGTCAACCATTGGCTACACCGACAGTCTTCATGAAGACTGACGACTTTCGAGATACAACGCCAAAAGCGTTTCGAAGGAATGTAACGTTGCCATCTACACTGTTGTACCCTCAGAGGGCAGGCCTAACCATTGTGGTCAATGTCGTCAGAAACTCAAAACTCGTATGAAGGCGTCTGGTCCCTTCAAAGTTTCGGTAGTCTGTTTCAGAAGCGGAGGGCCTCACAGCCCACAGAACTGTGTAGTGTGTACATGGCACTAATGTAGACAGACGAAGTGCTGCAGTACGTTACAACCTGATGCTGCATCACTTGCCTTTGGCCATGAAACTGTACCAACAATTACCAGATCCGTAGAGCAGGACCATAGGCCCAGAGCTGCGAGCTATAAGGGGAAGTAACTTTTTCTTGTGCAGCAGCAAAGAATTGGAACGACATGGAAAGGAATGGTGTAGTAGTAACCCTCTAGACCTGTGATTGGGGCATTCCATGTTTGGAGTATAGCCATGGCGACGGCCAAACGCAGCAATAAAACCTTCATTAGGAATCCTCGGCGTCCTTGCAAAATCTCTTCCAATCCGTCAGCTGTCTATCATCTAAACATTTGACGCTATGCAATCTAAGCCGCCGACATCCTCGTAAGTAAACAAAGAAGTAGGAAATAAATAAGTTATGAAGGAAAAGTGAAATATTTTTCCATGCCTTGACCTTTACTAAAGGTGCGGAACGCTGTTGGAGGGTAAGTGGCGATAAAATAGGCAACATTTTTTTTATGCGGCCACATGAATCCAAAAAACAGTTTCGCATCTTATATTCTTAAGGTCCTTTTTATTATTACCCTGTCCTTTGTGGAACCGAAAAATGTATTGCCAGGTAGAGTCTACCGAAACAGCCTATTGTCAGTTCTGGGTACCAGTTTCATCGCCGTCATTACAGTGATGGGCAAGTGAGCCCAGGCGTTGCCCGAACCAAGCAGAAAGTTACGATACAACAACTGTGACAATCAATATTTTGTAACACAAAAACATATTTAAATATGCTGTGAAAATTGATAATAATCCGAAAGAATAATGTTTCATGGCTCACACATGCAACTGTTACGCACACCTTCGGCCACTTCTTTTTGGCTGCAAGAGAAATCAACCGTACAGTGGCCTCAGATCAACACGGTAGTTTCATAGTTACCAAAATAGTGAATTATGAAATTCAAATTTAATTATGTCACCAATCTGACTGAGTACCTGCTACAGCAACAAGCATCAGAGCCGACAGGATTTTTTGCAAGGTGGTGCACATTGCATAATGACCAGGTTTTGTAATGACTACTACTGGACGTGCTTCTTACTGGCCGTCCAATTAAAATCCTTAATTTATCCTTATACTAACACTAGAGTAAAATTAAAAGGTAAAGTGTTTTCTGTCAGCACCACGAAGACAAATAGTGGGAGCAGCAGTATCGCTGCACTCATTCTTATCTTCGGCATTAGATGCAGGTGAGTGGTTAATTTGTGGGGAGGGTTCTGCTGGTACTGAGCGCAGCAGCCACTGCTGACATCCCCTGTTGGTGCGGCCGTATATGGCGGTGCTGTTGCTTGATCATGCTCTCTGGCCACTGCAAACTTTGACGCACTTGCAGGAGATTATATATATATATATATATATGCGTGTGTGTGTGCGTGCGTGCGTGCGTACCTGAAGATTTAGACGCAGACCCTCTTGGACGGGACACAGTAGTCCGGAGATTTTTGGGCCGTAGACCAAGTATGTTGATGTGTTTAGTCGCACTTTGATAGTGCCCAGCTGGTGCGGTTGGAATTGTTTTCAACGAAGGGTGGGTAGGCTGTTGTCGTGTGGCAACCAGACCGCCCTATATCTACCATATGGCGTACAGAGCAAACAGATCAGCAACTGATTAAGAATCGCAACGAAAACTTGGAATCTGACATCTCACGCTACCCTATCTGCATGGCCAGTTCGGGGCTGCGCGTAGTTGTGGCCCCAATATGGACGTTTGTTTTGGGCCCGGAAATGTCTTTAAGCATTCCTGCTGCTTGTGTTGTAGCTGCGGCCGCTTTGAGCTGCAAGTTGGATTGGAGAAGGCGTGGGCGCTTTTGAGAGGAGGAATCACTTCCTGCCTGTGCCGGACATGGAAACAGCGATTCCTCAGTCACCCACCCCTTGGTCTAGTCTTTGTACCGACAGTTCTGCTGATACAGCAAACAGTTTCGTGCATGGCTGTGTATTGGTGCTTGCTTACGTGGCTGGGCTACGAACAGCAGACTAATTGCGAATGGAGATTTGGGCAGAATGTGCAAAGAATAGGATTTTGTCTATTTCAAGATTGCTTTTAAGCGACACTGAAAAAAACCATGGAATTCGTCAAGACTTCTGATCTTCTGGCGGAGATTCGAACGCTGGACTTACTGATCACCAAACAAAGGTCAAGATATTCATTTGATTCAGTTGGCTCTAGATACGTTCCAGCGGTGGGATTTTAAAAGTAGCAATGAAGTTTTGGATTTCATAAACCAGTTTAATCAGCTGTTAATGTGTCAAATAAGGTCCTTGACCGAGGATTTGGGTACAGCCGTAGAGTTACGCAATACGGGTTTGAAACTGTAAACTTCTGTGTTTGCATCCTATTTGTTTATTTGTGTACTTATTTGTCTGTTCCTCGTCTATTGCTTGTATGCTTTCTACATTTACACCTCTCTTTGCTCTATTCTCAGTCATTTATGTTTCTTCTTTTTTCTCTGCTGAGAAGAGATTGCTATGTCAGCACAGCGACAAGCCCATCGGCTGGAGAATCTGGAGAAGGCTTTTCCCTTCTCCAAAGCGTCCAGACCAGCTCGGTAGCCCAACCAAACCTTATTCAATAGATACAAGAGACGTTTTCGTATGGGTGAAAGCGGCCGTAGCATGTAGCTAACCACCATATTCGCCTGATGCCAGTGTTAAGAATGCCGTACAGCTCCCTGTCGTGGTGGTTAACTGCAGAAAATGCGAACTCCTTATAGTGCGAGCCACAGCTGCATGGTCGGAGTGAGGGTGCGTGTTAGCCCTTTCAGTTGATCAACTGGCGCTGAGAAACCTCGGTCTTCGACACTGAATTACATTCGACCAGTGCCCTGTGTTCTTTTATCTGTTATCCGGGAATGGACAATGGGCCAGTTAGGGACCACGGTTCAAAAGGGACGTAGCTTGACGTCGCGAAAAGCGTAAATGTTGTCAACCACATGCAGGTCTCTGAGATATGCTTCTCGAAGTGCATGTTAATAAGAGCTTCGCTGTATTTTTCGCTATTGTCAGAGCGCTCGCGGGCGCACGGACGATCACACACACACACATACACACACACACACACACACGGCACTGTCAAGTTAAAAAAGTGATAGATAAATGAAAAGATGAATTCTGTTTCTCAGTGGGGCAGATATAAAATGCTGATGGTGACTGAAGAGTTCGCCCTGTTTATTTTTGTTCCCTGCCAACTGCTTATCCACGGCACAACGCTCCAACTAGTTGCCAGTCGCTCTCCGTAGCTCTAGCTGGTAGCACGGCCAGTCGGCAGGCACACCTGCAGTACGAACAGATAGCATCGTTAGTGTTTGTGTCTGCAGCAACGGTATTGTTCAGGTGAACATCAGTTAATTTAACGTCTACTTTAATTATTTAAAGTAATCCATGTGACTTGATGGGTCTTGGAATTTTAAAATTATTCTTCGATTAAAATAAACTTATTTTTAAACATTGCGCCGTATATTTTGAATTGTGAGTTAGGAAATTCATAATCTGTAGGCGTCATTAAGCGTTCGGGGGAAGTGGTTTGTTATTTTATTGGAAATTTTATACTGTAATTTGTTTGAAGTCGAACCTGTTACTCCGGTATTTTAAATTTTAATGCAGTGAATGGGTCTGTAATTGCTTAAAAATGACGTTTGAATGCAGTGAATAATTAAATACAAAAACAGAATAAGGCAATACATTTTTAAGTTTATTTTCCAAATTTACGTACAGTTCATTCCCAACTAACAGCACCGGAAGGTTTCTTATTATTTTATGTGACAGCCTTGCATTTCGTCTTTGTCGCCACGCGTAACACAAATCGCGTGGAACATTTACTTAAACTATAGCATTTAATTCGAAATCACAAACACAATTTCTGTTTCTTCATGCCCATATTGGATCCACTTTTATATTCACAAATAATCTTGACGGAATCAGTTTGAAAGTTGTGCTTACTTGAATCGTTATGTGATGCAGTAATACTTCTTACATGCAGTTGTGGTCTTTTCCATAAAATTCGAATAATCGGAACGAAATAATTATAATGCATATTGTTTCAAAAGTAATTTCCACCAAGAGGCAGTACCGGTACCGTTTCCGTAAATATTAATATTTGTGTGATTGTGAGAAGCTGTATTACCGACGATTTCCAGTGGAGTGTTCGTATGTACGGACGTCACGCGGCCTGTGACAACTCATACCACGTGCACGAGCCCGAGTGGGTACTTGAGGTAAGTACCCATTCACTTCTCAGCCTGTTTCCCATGTAAACAACTCGAGTGACGCGTATAGGTTGTGCTGCTGCTGCAGTTTAAGCTTAGTGTCTTCATTTATCGTATTTAAGGTGACGGTCTGTTGTATATGATCCTTCCCATCTTACATACGTCACGACTTGTCTAAAAGGCAGACAGGACTGGTTGTGTGCTGTTTGGGTTGTGACACCGTGCGGTCTGATAGTCATTGTCAACGTTTCGTAGGAACCGGTTGCCTCCATCTTCAGGCAGACTGTTACCCAGCTACCAGACTACACGGTGTCATGACGCAGCAGATCATACCGTCGTCATACACGGTGTGAACCGCCACAGACCGCCGGCTGTGAGCTGATCCATTTTATGCTTCTCTTTTTTATATAAATTTGTACATCATCCTACAATTTGACGTCTAGTAATATTTGGTGATAAGCAAATATTATGATACAGCGTCGTGTAACACACGCAGCGCCACACCCGTAAGATATGGCACCGTGTAATCTATACAGTTAGTCTTCTGGGATATGGAACCTTGAAAAATATAAACCGTTAGATCCCAGAAGATTATATTCTTCTGTGATACTGCACAGCGTAATCTGCACAGTGTCGCGTCCAGAAGATGCATTCTTCTGGGACATGGCACCGTGTAATGTACGCTACAGTAGATTCCAGATGTTGTGTTCCGGGATGTAGCACCGTGTAATGTACCCACTGTCACTTCTAAATTTCGCACTGGAAAATTAATATTGTGAGTTACGTTTACAGGGACTGTGGATGTAGGTAGTCTTCTGCGACGTTTGATCAACTACATTTGTTCACCCACACATTCTGACTTACAATTCACCTCATACACAAGATGCTTGCCTGTAAGGTATTCCTGACATAAAGTGCACCTGTTGTATTGCATTTGCTTGTAAACTCCCTGCGGTGCTTCGAATGCTGTAGGGGTGGCTGTCTGTTGTAGAGTTCGTTGGACCCTCTCATTCATTCGATGTTGTCACGTGACCTACTGTTTCACCACCTGCATAAAACACCCTCTCCAGTATTGCGAACTGGTGGTAGAGGGACTCTAAAATTAAACTGCGATTGATTTAATTATTGTGTTTGTCTTCCGCCCTGTCTCCTTGTTACGACATTTTTTCGTCCCTTCTTCCTCTATTACAAGAGCTAATGGAATTGCATCTTTATCGAAGCTACCACCTGCTTTAAGTGCGTAATACTGCGTGTTTACTTGAAAAGTGCGTAATAGCGACATATCACAATTAGAGAGCCACGAACTCTGTTCCGTTACACAAAGGTACTGTGTGATCAGTTGACTTCCGCAGCGCAGACGATGAGCGGCCTTCAGTGATGTAGGCAAAGTGTCGTGCAGTGTCTCTCCAATAATGTGCACTGCAGAATGATAGAAAGGAATAAAGGCTACTGAATTTTGTTCCAAAAGTGCGTTTCCGACAGATGCAGCAGGTAACATTTGTAATTTTGAACACTGTCAACAGTGACAGTGCCGCTGGCCGTGACTGTGCCAAGGCACTACAGTCACAGTCGCTGGCAGGCGCTTTTTTATTTAAATCTCACTTTCTTTACTTTCAGTCACTTCAGTGCTTAAATTTATTCTTATGTGGTTGCTTATTTATTGGTGATTTTTTACGACTTTAGTACCTCAGGCTGTGGCGTCGGGTGGTAGCGTCGTTAGACCATAACGAATTAAAAAGCATGTGGAAGGAAGCGTTCGTGACCGGACTTGAGCACAGCTGCGACATTTGCCGGCAAGTGCGGGAGACAACCATGAAAACTGTCAGGATATCCGTTTTCCAGTCCGAGATTTGAACCCGGTAGGTCAAATACCAATGAGGAGATTTATGTTGGGAGATACGGGGTGGACTTGGCAATTTACCGGTGTGACGCTGGAGTAAGGCTCAGTCACGTACCCCTTCCAGCGGTGTGACGCTGGTGTAAGGCTCACTAACTTACCACTTCCAACGGCGTGACGCGGGTGTAAGGTTCAGGAACGTGTCTCTTCCAGCAGTGCGACGCTGGCGTAAGGCTCAGCAACGTACCACTTCCAACGGTGTGACGCTGGTGTAAGGCTCAGTAACGTGTCTCTTCCAGCGGTGTAACGCTGGTGTAAGGCTCATTAACGTACCACTTCCAACGGCGTGACGCGGGTGTAAGGCTCAGTAACGTTACTCTTCCAGCGGTGTGACGCTGGTGTAAGGCTCAGTAACGTGTCTCTTCCAGCGGTGTGACGTGTGACGCTGGTGTAAGGCTCACTAACGTACCACTTCCAACGGCGTGACGCGGGTGTAAGGCTCAGTAACGTGTCTCTTACAACGGTGTGACGCTGGTGTAAGGCTCACTAACGTACCACTTCCAACGGCGTGACGCTGATGTAAGGCTCAGTAACGTGTCCCTTTCAGCAGTGTAACGCTGGTATACGGTTCAGTCACGTTTCGCTCTCAGCCCCTCCTTACAAGCTGTCCATTATACAAGATTGTTAGGCTCTTAGCAAATTGTTTTTAGCGGCAGTATTTCATACTAAGGCGAATTCGGACACGCCTGTTGATCGGCGTGGAATAAAGCTGAACTCCTTCACCTCTTGCATAGTGGAATTGCAGCTGTGAATGAATTAATAAATGTTGGATTGTGTTTATCGTCTGTACTGTGTGACTTAAAGGGCCATACAGAGTTGGTGCAGGTTCGCTCCTAGGGCAGTGCATGGAGGGTACTGTTGTGACACAGTGGCACTGGCACATTTCTGTGGTGGACTGAGTGGCACTGTGCATATTTTTCTACGAATTTTGAAGATTTTCCCCGTCATTCTTTAGTGCACAAAACCTCTGTTTTATTAAATGTAACATCCGGAGGATTCACATTGCGCCCATCGCCGTACCTCACAGACACTCTTGCCCCATCACGAGAATAAATTAGTTTAAGTAGACTTCATCCAGCGAAGTCGCTGGTGCAGTCTGCAGGACCATCCAGACACCGAACCACCTTTTGGTTTATTAATTGACTTAACTCAATGCCTCTTTCGACCAGAGTCCTCGGGAAAATGATAATTTCCCAGCTACCCAGAATTCTGCAGCAATTATGAAACCTAAAATTTCATAACCATGCTCACAAAAATCCGCTACTAATAACCATCTGAACAGCCTAAAAAATAACACCCTTTCATATCTTCCAAGCTGCCTGCTCCCTTCTGTTTTCCGACTCACACTCTACATGCTGTTCCCTTTGTGCTACATGCGCTATGTACTGCCGTGTATGTGCAGTACAGGCAGAGTCCTTCTGGATCGACTTAAGCACCGATAGAATGCCAGAACGAAGAGCCGTTTTAGATTACAAGCAGGGACTTTTGCTCTTACCCGGTGTCCAAATCGGTTTTGAAACCCAACCGATCGTACTGGGAATTCTTTTCACGGGGTAAAAATGCTGGAGTGTGAAGCTGATGACTCGCCGGTTAAGAATATGTGCGGCCACGCTGTACCTCTGCGTCTCGATGCACGTTCGGGGCGTGGCGTCTAAGTAAACACTGAGAAAACGTTATCATTTTAATGCTCAATAAAAGTAAAGTAAATTTATGTCCTTTCTGTGATGAAATATTCATGAGCATGAAGACCTGTGGGCAGGAAAGTTGCAGCTCTGTTCTTCCTTAATCTCGACACCTTAATCGAGTGGTAAAGCTTCAGCTTCGGTGGTTTTTTTCCCCCCACCTAAAAGTCGCCGGTACCCTTACGTGTTTGTGGGGGGGGGGGGGTGCATCTGCTGTCTAGCATTGAGCGCCTGCTGTCCGGCCATGCAGCTCAGTGACTGCCGTATGCTGGCTGTGGTGGTGAAAAGCAGCTATGAAAAACTGACACTATAACACAGTGGACTGTCCAGAGTATCGGCGCAGGCAGTGCGAGTGAGTGAGTGAGTGAAGACAATCGCAGTCACATTCCGCATTCAAGGGTAACACAGTGATTAGTACTTCTCTCCTGGTACGCAATGACAGGCCTATGCCATTTGTCAGCTGTATACTGTGACGGATTTTTATGAATAACAGCATGAATTGACCAGACCAGGTGGCTTGGCAGTAGCGGACGGAATTCTGCCTGTGATTTGGATCAAGCGCAGTTCGTTGGTCTGTCGCTCGTCTTCGTCATGATTTTCAAATAGTGGGGAAAAGATGACTGACAAACTGGAAATAATTTGAAAGGAACTATTCGTGACCAAGTTGAAGTACCGTCTTTCTGTTTATGTTGGGGGGCGGAAGGAGACTACAGCTTCACACTTGAGGGTGGACCAGATATCTTGTCCCGAAACGTCGGCAAGTAACTACATAGTGAGTCAATTATGACAAGTGTGGTGGCTGAGAGTGGAGCTGGATAGCTACAGCTGCGTTCAGGTGTGCCATCGTGACTGTGACTTAACACAAACACACCCTGCTATGTTCAGGTGTGCCGTCGGCACTGTGACCTAACATAAAAATACAGCTTGTTGTGTTCATGTGTGCCATCGTAACTGTGACTCAATATAAACACATCCTACTATGTTCATGTGTGCCATCATGACTGTGACCTAACATAAAAATACAGCTTGTTATGTTCATGTGTGCCATCGTAACTGTGACCTAACATAAACACACCCTACTATGTTCATGTGTGCCATCGTGACTGTGACCTAACATAAAAAATACAGCTTGTTGTGTTCATGTGTGCCATCGTAACTGTGACCTAACATAAACACACCCTACTATGTTCATGTGTGCCATCGTGACTGTGACATAACATAAACACACCCTACTATGTTCAGGTGTGCCATCGTAACTGTGACCTAACATAAACACACCCTATTATGTTCATGTGTGCCATCGTGACTGTGACCTAACACAAAAATACAGCTTGTTGTGTTCATGTGTGCCATCGTAACTGTGACCTAACATAAACACACCCTACTATGTTCATGTGTGCCATCGTTACTGTTATATAACATAAACACACCCTCCTATGTTCATGTGTGCCATCGTAACTGTGACCTAACATTAACACACCCTACTATGTTCATGTGTGCCATCGTGACTATGACGTAACATAAACACACCCTGCTATGTTCATGTGTGCCATCGTGACTGTGACCTAACATAAACACACCCTACTATGTTCATGTGTGCCATCGTGACTGTGACCTAACATAAACACACCCTACTATGTTCATGTGTGC
>Ga0131853_10010019_pt1 | contig 17347 bp, 8 predicted proteins | sample TergutLab28metaG_FD_92764 | JGI IMG/M metagenome (GOLD analysis project Ga0131853, IMG submission 92764) | Labiotermes labralis P1 segment gut microbial communities from Petit-Saut dam, French Guiana - Lab288 P1 (version 2) (version 2) | ecosystem: Host-associated > Arthropoda: Insects >... | reverse complement strand
ATTTAATTTTAAAATTAATTGCTTGTTAGGAAATTTTCACTTAATTTTTTTTTTGTCTTTTTCTTAAAATTTTTTTTTTTCCTTCCCCCCCCCCCCCATTCTAACTACTCTTGACATTTCAAAATGCCTTGTACTTTCAAAAGTATAATGTTAACAGTGATTCATCCCGTTGTGTTGTGAACATTAAGACAATGAAACCAACTATGTTAACCGTCAAACCCAACTTACATACCACTAAATATACAAGCTTATTTTAAACATAAAATAGATGAATTAAGTCCTTTATTTTTCCAACTAATGCACACAAATTATTATAAAATTGTTAAACAGTTAAAAATATTTAAAATTATAATAGTTGCTCCAACATGTTTCGGTTTACATAAAACATCATCCGGGAGCTCTCAGTCGGTATTGTGGCTGCATATGCAGCCACAATACCAATAAATTCAACTAACGATATGTACCCAAAGTCAACATTGTAACTTTAGCAAAACACAGGTTGAGAGCTCCCTGATGATAGTTGATGTGAAACCAAAACATGTTGGAGCAACTATTATAATTTTAAATGTTTTTAACTGTTTTACAATTTTATAATAATTTGTGTGCGTTAGTTGGACAAATAAAGGACTTAATACTGTCAACATGCACAGTGCAACTGCAAAGATTAAATAGGTGGTTTTATTGTCTTAGAAATTTATATTGTAATTTTATTGTACTCTTTGAATTAATTCTACAAATTACCCGCTTTTTATCTGAAAGTGCAATTGCCTTTAAACTATCATGTATTGAACCAAAAACGAACATACGTTTCATTTTAGTACAAGAAGAGAAACAGGTTAGAGTCTTCAGAAGGTAGTGATCATTTTCAAATATCCGGTTCTAAAAGGAAAATAAACTGTATTTCCTGTTGTATTATGACAGTTAATTGCACCAGATCTGTCTCCAGCTGTTCCTGTTTTTAAAGTAAACTTATTTTGAATGATTTTAGTTGGACATAGCTTCCAACTGTGATACAAACACTTATTGCTAAATGGCAAACATTCTAATGCTGAAATTGCAGCATTACTGGTCCGTCCTTGTGATAAACATCTGCTGGGCAGGTGTCCACTTTAGCTTATTTAGTGACAGAAATATATTATGCATGTGTTAATATGCTATAAAATTTCCAACTGGAATTCTTGTTCTTTATTTTAAATGCAAAACTATTTTCACAGCAGTGACCCTCTGGCATACAGATTTTTAAAAAGGGCAAGGATGATACACTGTTGCCATGATTATGTATAATCTTTGGAAGAACAACACCTTTGAGAAAACAGTTTTCAAAATCTTATATTTATTGGATCGTGAATCATTGTAATAGTTGAAAACAAAAGATCAACTTGATATCACTTGCTGTTTTTATTTCCCTTCTTATGCGCTCAAAATGTTTCAGACATTAATATATCCTTCATCAAGGAGCTTACAACTATTCTGTTGAGTTACCACATTGGTCGTGTGTTCTTGATTCAATGTGAAGCTTGCTTCAGCCTGCATCATGGATACCACTCCAACCAAACCTCACCGAAACAACAACACACCGAACCAAGAACACACGACCAATGTGGTAACTCAACAGAGTAGTTGTAAGCTCCTTGATGATGGCTATATTAATGTCCGAAACGTGTTGAGCGCATAAGAAGTGAAATAAAAATAGCAAGTGACATCAAGTTGTTCTTTTGTTTTCAATTTTCGAAATATATGTATGGTATGTTTGTGTATATTTTCAATAAGACATAATATCTAATATGTAAAAATGGAGAAAATATGAAAATATACTTAAAATTTACACCCTTGTCATTTGTTATTCACGGTATAAGATGTGGCCAACCAAATACCTGTAGCAAAGTGGCAGTGTTTTGCTAGTGTGTAGGTTCTATCTGGTTCAAATTTCCGGGAAAATGTCAGTATTGTCCCTTCCTTCAAAGTGGCCCCATCACTGTATCTTTTGTTTTATTTTTTTTCCCTGTGAACTGGCACAGTAATACTCTGACAGCAGTTTCTGGTTGGGTTGTAGAATCATTTTTTGGAATAACCAAAGTAGTTATATGCACTGGTTATGGACTTTTTCATTCAAAGGATTTTTAAGATTTCTTAATAAGTATCATCAAATTATATTTTGGAATTTGAATGTTGCTCTGGGACACCAGTTTTTAGAACACCCTATTAAACATTCTCCACATCAAAATATTTTATTGTAATTGGTTCAAGTCTGTGGACTAAACAGTGATCTCACCATGATTAGGTTTCAACTTAATATGGACACCTCTTGTACCCCTAAATTTGACTTTGCTAAGGCTATGTAAATAAGTCCTATGGATGAAGCCCCTCTGTATGGCGCTCATGCTGTATGCTTCTCTCTTCAGCATACACACTGCATATTCCTCTCCAGCTTTCTAGCTCTTCTGTTTGTGTGTGTGTTGTTAGTTATACCCTCTGCTAGCAAAGAATGTTTATGACTGGCTGATTCAAAATGAAGGTTTGAGTCCAGTTATAGGCCCATTATTAAAAAGTTAGTTTCCATTTACAAGAATCAAGAGGAATGAGATGGGGGCGAGGAAAGGAGTCTACAAGGTTTTGATGGAGAAACTTGAGGGAATGAGACCGCTGGGAAGACACAGGCATAAATAGGAGGATAATATTTAGATGGGTCTTCAGGAAGTTGGATGTGGGGGCATGGACTGGATTGATCTGGCTAGAATAGCGATAAGTGGCAGGCACTTGTGAATTCGAAAATGAACCTTCAGGTTCCATAAAATGTGGGGAATTTCTTGACTAGCTGAGAACTTGTTATCTTCTCAAGAAAGACTCTACTCCATGGAGGTAGTTAGTTAGTTAGTTAGTTAGTTGGTTGGTTGGTTGGTTGGTTGGTTGGTCAGTCATTTAGTTAGATAGTTCCATTTAGAAGTGTACCTTCTCAAGTTATTGTAATGCATTAAAGTCATCCACAAGAACTTTCTGTCACTTCCCTTCATACTAATAAATTCTAATAATCTTACCATGTAAGGAATTAAATGCTTCATATTTTCAGCCCTAATTAGTGATGCACAATCGTTAAATGCAGTAAGTATCCACTTCTTAAAGACATTGCATAGCAGGTCTACCTATCAGTCTGTGTAGAAAAACTTGGACAGATTTTGCTGAAATTTGGTACAGTGTGCATATTCTACATTGAAATATGTCAAGCAATTTTTGATGATGTGCAGTACAAGGGCCAGATGCAGATAAATGTACTATGACACAATTCAATCCCAAAACTATTTGATTCTGCCCAGTACACCATCTCATGCCATTTCAGTATAACAGGCCCTTTTCTGTTCACCTAAATGCTCTCTTTACTTTCATGTTATTGATTAAATTTTGTATGCTACTGTGCGTAATACATTCCTCGCCAATCTCATGCTCGTTACCTTGGTCGGCCTAATAACCTGGCCAAGAATACACATTATGAAGCTCCTATTTTTACAAATTTCTCCAGCCTTTTACTGCCTACTTCTGGGATACAGATGCAGACCCCCTTTCCGAAATATCCTGTTCCCTAAAACTTGCTTCTGCCCGCGTCATAAAGGCATATTCGGGAGTAGAGCTATATCTCCACTAATTTTTAACATTTAGTACTAGAGGGATGTGAGCGGTCAGGTTCACGTCCCAGCCGCTTTAAACCTAAGGAAAGAGCCCTTCCTACCCATTGAATAGGAATCTAAGTGTACTCCAGAGCTGGCCTATATGTTTCAGAGACATAAACACCTTGTGCCTCACCAGGAATCGAATTATAATTTCTTGGTTGCCCAGCCCGTCGACTAATCTCTGTGTTGAATATATTGTGAAAGGTAAAGCAATCCCATTACAGGCCTGGACAGGCCAGTGGCGTATCCAGGAATTTTGTTCGGGGGGGGGGGGTGTTCAACAAATTCAGTTGAGGGCAGAGGACAGGGATCTGGGGACAGTAGTCCCCTAGTCAGGGATTCTGGAGGCAGTTGTAATTTTGCACAAGAAACTTAATTTCATATAGTAAAATCTTCTTAATTCTTGGTACTTTAAGACTATTTGTGATGACAACCAATTTATTTGTCATTGCTAATGTAAAAAATTGCGAACCTACGTAGTTTTAGAATTTTACTGCCTTTTTTTCCAAACATCTTGGGGGTGTTGGCGTCCTAAATTCAGCAATTTTTAACAGTTTTCACAATTGGGTTGAGGTTGGCACAATTTTAGAGGGCCTTCGGAATTTCGGGGGGGGGGTTGAACCCCCCCCAAAATCCCCCCCCCCCTCTCGGTACACCACTGGGACAAGCCCAGAAGGTTCCAGGAGGTTGAGGCTCCCAGATTTCAAGACAATCGGCACATGAATTTGGTAAGGTTGTCAGCCCTACACACCGGCCGCCTTTACCCCCAGGAAATATTCCTGGTACTAATTTCTCTCACAGGCTGACTCAACACCAGGGTCATAGTGCAGCCAGAGGGATTATGTGAATGAAAAATTGCGATGACACCATCGAGAATCGAATCTGCGACCTTCCAACTTGTAGCGCAGTGGCTCAACAACTGCTCCACCGCGTGCCCCCTCGAATATTTTGTAGCCTGTCTTAATGCCCGGATTATCTGGGTCACTGTATTACAGGTACTGTCATGATGAACTGGAAAGTACTGGCTCTCTGACCAAGATGATTTTCCTCACCAAATTCTTTACTTTCCTCTGATAAACCTTTTATTTACAGTTATATTAACTAAGTATGGCCAATCAAAGCGATCAGCAGAGGCAATTAAGCCAGTAAATAAACTAAAGTATCCGTTTCAAGACTGCAACTGGATTCCTTGCAAGGCAAAAAATTTTCTCACTTACACACTGAACCATCAAAACTTCTGTTCCATTAGTACTGTTTTAAATTTTAATAGTTATATCCAATCATTTTTTTAAGCACATGAATTATTTTCTTCATGAGTACAACATAAGCTTTCTGGGGATAAATCTGCTGGAGCCAGAGCCTGGTTACTCAAACTAGTTCCAAGGTTAAGAATGCATGATGCTTCGCCTCAAACTCACGATGCATTTTCACAGCGTGATTCTGAAAGAAGCACAGAAATATTTTTACTTAGCAATGAAAGCACTGTGCATGCACGTTATTACATATATTTTAATGTATTCGTGCGTCAGATGAAGCTAAGAGAGAAAATTTTCTGAATGAAGGCATCACGATGTGCTTGCAATTCAATTAACGTTACACAATATACATAAGCACAATTTTTTTTATTCTTAAGCAAGGCTACATGTTTTGACTAAAAGTTAGTCATCTTCAGGCCCTTACAACATTTTCGTTACCAGATGCCCACTTTGGAATCCCATAGTGTTTACAATCGTGGAATACATCTAGTTAAAACTTTCTAAAAAGGTTTTGATTTTGTATATAAAGTGTGTTATTTACAGATTGTGTCTAAACATTAAGATATTTAAAAATTCTTCCTTAACAGTGTGTTGATGTTCACCGGATATTCATCTGTGAGTTCCGTTGTCTTATTATGGCTGATGTTGGGGTACTTATATTTTATATTTTTCCTATTTGATAAGGATAGTTTCGTTTTTAACCGGTATCGCTCTCTGGATTGTTGCACGGTATTGTATTATCCAAAAGCCCGCACAGTGTTCACTAAACGGTGGACAAATACAGTATAGAACAAAATATCGAACAGTGTCAACACCCAGCAGAAGGTACACACATCCAAGTTTTAGAACAAGTCCGACCACAAGGAATGAAAAAACAACGCAAAAACAACGAAATACGTGTAAGTCTTTCTGGTTTCCGTTTTGTGCTGACGTATACTGTGTAACGTTAACCTTTAGACGCCTAATGTCAACTATAGTGGTCGTACCGCACCGCTAACCTCTAAAGTTGCATTTTATATATTTATTTAACAAATATAGGTACTGAATATTTTAAACATGGTGTATACTCTCCGTTTTTTTCTCTTCAAAATGCAGTTTGTTTCATAATTCTAACGTATTTGGTTACTGTATTATTCACATTTTATATACAGGGTGTGCTAAAATTTAAAAAAAAATAATTCCGGCGCCAAAAGGTTAAATAAGAGAGAAAAGTTTTGTGATACATTCTACCATATACTGCGTAGTTGACAAAATCAGGAATTTATGTGTTGAAACCGCGACTAAGGTGGAACAGAGAAACAAGAGTAATTATGGGAGTAATTGAAGTTAAAGTAAAAAATGAATGGCTAGTAGAAGGCCGTTAATTTTGACAGAAGTACCACATCCATTACCGTCACGACAGACTGAAATATGTTTGAGAATTATGGACAGCAGCAGGCACATTTTCCTAGAGGGCTGTCGCATGCATGACTTTAGGTATTTAACAGACGAAAAGTGTGTTTGCTGCGAACATTTAACTGAACAGAATTTCTCCTTTTAATTTTCTAGGTCTCGTAAATTAAGAATTCCTAGTAATAACTTACGTGTTAAAAGTTTGCTCGCCAGTGATTCACCATTTCATAAAGTCGGTACGGGATGGAACGTCTTTGCTGCAGTGGAGCCATGGTTTTGTGGCGTACAGAAACTATTATGGCGCAGAAAGTTATATATAAATAAACAGATGACCTGCAGCAATCGAAGGACTTAAGCCATAGTATCAAATAGTCTCATAAATTTTCTAAAACCTCACCAATACACGACGTAAGATAAATGCCCATTTATATAATGTATAGTGCAGTGGAAAACTTTTCACAAATGCTCTCATTTCCGCTCCAAGTACGAAGTTAAAATCGTATTTCTGCTTACAGCAATGCGGAGAGACACTGTACTGTGGCTGTGTAGGTCCGTCAGTCTGTGCCCATAAAATGCTTCGCTATAACTGACCAAACAATTAGCCGTCCAAAATCCACTGAGAAGCTAATACCCACTTAATCTGGCCAAGAAATTCTCTCCTTTTTGTGATTCGAAATTTCTTTACTGTATTCGCAAAGAGACTTCAAGCGTTATATCCTTTGAATTGTTTTCCGATACTCGCTCCCTGTTTCCTAAAATCGATTTTGATATTATTATCCCATCCACGCATAGGGCTTCCGAATGGTTTCTTCCCCTAACGTTTGTCGTCTAAGACATTTAATGCGTTTGTCACTAATATTCATAATACATGCCAGCCAAATTCGTCCTTTTTAATATTATCTTCTTATAATAAGCGTATTTGATGTATGAAAATTATGATGTTCCTGATTACGCGATTTTGTCCAGTCATATGTCATTTTCTCTCCCTTAGGTCAAAATATTCTTCTCAGGACTTTTATTGTACAGTTTAATAAGTTTAATGTTTCCTTAATTTATTCACTAAAGCAATTTTGGAGTTACTTCATTATTCCCAAATGTATTAACTTTGCCAGATTTTCGAATGGTTTGTTTATCTACCGTTTTGCTACGATATCTTATTGCACTGCAGTAACGACAAATGCGCATAAGCTCGGTACCCTCTGCTGTAAACTTTAGACAAACTTCCTGACCAACGCATGATAAAACTTCTCTTCACTGTTTTGACATCCATGTTTGGCGTCCAAGCAAATTAGTAGGAGCACAGACAAGAATTAAATTACGTATTCTAACTAATATGTGTTTCTAATGTCAACCCCCCCCCTTGATTTGATCTCCTTTATCAAAATATCTTATGAAAAATACAAATTATGAAGCTTCGCACTTGCATTCTTCACCTGTTTCGTCCTTCCTCTCGTATAGCAACATTATGATAGCTCCGTCTTACCAAAAGTAACCGGAATGCAGCCTTTCTGTTGACCTCGACATAAGCAGTAGGCGCCTACAGTAAGTGGTCTAAAAACTGATCGCCCCCCCCCCCCTGTAATTGTTAGCGAAGTTGCTCACAGATTCAGAGTTCTGCCTTCTGTCAGGAGAAATGGATTGCATTTCGAAAGGAATTATAAGAAATGTATTCTGTCTTTTGGGAGCTCTGTGCACGGTGGGATTAGCGTAAGCCTTATCTACGCTACTGCCCGTATTTGACTTTATGACCCTAATTTAGGCCGACAGACCGCTGAAGCACTACACCTGCATGCTACAAGCACAACGCACCGTGAAAAAACTTCATCTAGAAATTAAATTTCATAGGGCCTACCGAGTGGAATTCCAGTCCGTGATCGTCACGTGCTCGGCTTAAATTGCTTAGTTATTCGTCCTGTTTCCATTTTTTAAAAAGGTTTATGGTGCACAACAATAAAAATATTATGCAGTGTTTTTTAAATATTAATTATGTAAACAAATCGAAGTGTCATGCAGCACATATGGGAGAGATGAGAACTTTATATATGTAAGGAAAGAATGAGATGGACTGGGCGTATGGCGCGTATGGGTGAGGAGAGGGGGGCGTATAGGGTCTTGGTGGGGAAACCGGAGGGAAAGAGACCACTGGGGAGATCTAGGCGTAGATGGGTGGATAATATTAGGACGGATCTCCAGGAGGTGGGATGTGGGTATGTGGACTGGATTGGGTTGGCCCATGATAGAGACAGGTGGCGGACGCTTGTGAGTGCGGTAATGAACCTTCGGGTTCTGTGAAATGCGGGGGATTTCTTGACTAGCTGCAAACCAGTTAGCTTCTCAAGAAGGACTCTGCATCATGGAGTAAGTAAGTAAGTAAGGAAAATTTGAAAGGAAGACGTTACTTGGAAGAACTAGATGCAGATGGGAATATAATGTAAAATGAATTTTAAAACGAATATTTGTGAGAGTGTGGATTGAATATGTGTATTTCCGGACAGAGTCCACTGACGGACTGTTGTGAACATGTTAATAAATCTTCAGATGACGTAAGGAACTGGTAATTTCTTGTCTAGATGTGGAAGTTTCAGGCTAGGAGTAATTTACTGTATGGGCTTTGTTCTTTATCACATCCTTCCAGACGGTGAGAAGAGATTCACATAAGCAACCTAACTGATGAAGTGTCTCGCTAACTCCTTTACGTGACGATTGGAACGGATTCCGTCCCCTAAACATGTTGTTGTTATTCTCAATATGGAACGACGAACAAAGTTCCTGCATTAAATGATTCCGTGTATGGAACAGCATCGTCATATTCCTGCAGCCAACGTCATGCATTTAGTTGCGTGGATGGTTTCCTTTTTCTACAGTTAAAATCAATGTAATGGCTACGAAATCTGCGATGTTGGCCTTCCGACATTGCACACGTGATACTTTGCAATTTCCTGCTTTGAAAAAGAACAACACAAATGACAACATATTTTTATGCCAGCAAGTGAACTCGCCACCCCCCCCCCCCCCCCCCCCCTTTTTACTCTAAAATTAAAAAACAAAAACCACATATTTTTTTGCCCAAAAATGAAACCCCCCCCCCCCCCCCCCCCACCACTCGTTTTACAGTCAAATTGCAAGACATGAGCAATGCTTTTAACGTTAGCCTGCAATGCAGATATAAGCTGTGACGTAATTTTATGAAAATTAAGATAAAATACGTCGCGCTGTGCTCTATGCTACAAGCCATCGTAGTAGACGTTACGTGTTAACTTTGACCTATAGCGATATGATATTAGGATAAAGAAAATATAGATTCCTCTACGTTGGTTTACCTTCTAGACACGCTGAATTGTGCCATTTAAGTAGGACAACATTTGTGAGTAGTCTAGCTAGGAGTATAGACCAGCCTACATATTTTATAAATCAGTTCTCTTACTTTTGTGTCGCTAATTCATTTTAATATTAATTTATTTTAGATAAAAATACATTTTTGACTAGCAACTTAGTCGTTCGTTGGACTGGGTTTTCTTAAAATGAACCACTTGTATAATGAAATTTATTTCGCTACTTAGTTTTGATTGGGGAGAATTATATTTGTCGGAGTGTAGTATGAAAAAGAGAATAAATTAAAGCCTAAGCATGTAATTTACTTCCAAAACCTACAGCAGTAGTCGCCTTCGTAAGCAAGCTGTCAACTTCAGTGGTTTTTCTGAGTGCCGCCTCTGCAATATACAGTCTCTGCTATTTGGACACGGAATCTATTTATGTGCTCCTTATGATTTGCAGGATCATAATTGTCCTAACAGCACTGTGAGATTTGTGTTTTCAAGGGAAGATTCTCTGTGAGATAAGAACTGAGAATACAGAGTGCCGTAATGTCGTCAGATGTGTTCCATTAGTTCCAATTTATGAATTAGCAAGGAGAAACCGCCGAAAAAAAAGTCAGTTACATTGTTAGTTCACCTTATTTCATGAAAACAAAAAAAATATATATATAGGTTTTGTAGTTATCATGTCTGTGTGTTATGCATGTGTCCATTTAAAATTTCGAAAGATCTGTCAGATTTTCCTAAAATGTTTTGAAGACACTGTCACTAGCAGACACTGTCACTAGAAGACACTGTCACTGGCAGACACTGTCATGGCAGACACTGTCACTAGAAGACACCGTCACTAGCAGACACTGTCACTGGCAGACACTGTCACTAGAAGACACCGTCATTAGCAGACACTGTCACCAGAAGACACTGTCACTGGCAGACACCGTCACTAGAAGACACCGTCACTAGCAGACACCGTCACTAGAAGACACCGTCACTAGCAGACACTGTCACTGGCAGACACTGTCATTAGAAGACACCGTCACTAGAAGGCACTGTCACTAGAAGACACCCCAACGCCGTACTTCATACTTTACTGCAATCGGTAATAACAAAAGGCGTAGGCGCACCCAGAATTTTTTCTTTCGGGACGTGTTGCTGATCTTGTAGCCATAGATAATTTAGGTATGATTTTAAAACCCCTGTTTTAAAAATTACGTCAAAATCCCCGAGCCGACATCTAGTTAGGTTACAGGGAAAATAAAAACTGACTTAAAAAGGAAAATATCTGCATATTCTTAAGATTTTGGTATAGTTTTCATTATTCCAATCATCAGCCGAATTCAGTGACTTAATTAGGTCTAAGCTTAAATCATCTAAAACCCTGATATCATCATATCTACAACATCCGTGTCTTTTAAGTTTTGTTTTGTGGCCGGGGGGCTGCCCAACTGCAACCGGGCAGCCCCCCGGCCCCTTTTGGGTGCTAGTGACAACATAACGGACGCGCTGATTTTTGCGACAGACGCGACACTAAGAGCAGTCACTTTTTATCCTGAAATGACATAAGATGAGAGTCTTTCGGAAGATACGTGACTGTCTTAACGCAAGACAAGAGAGCAACCGTAGGGAAATTTGTTTATTCTTCGTCTTAATGGTGATAAAGTAATAATGAAATGGAGATACTTTTGTGAAATTTTGTACTGAGACACATTATGAATGTTCCAACAGGATGTTTGCGAAATATTGTTTATAATATATAAAACAAACATGGCGGCGATAAGAATTTTCGAGGTTATGCACGGCAAATACAATGCTTTCACAACAGAGACAACTTTATTTCTTAATAGAAAGCACAGGTTTTATTGTAACTGTGCACAGGTTTAAATCCTAAAAAAGAAGTTCATCCTATTAGCCGAGCGGTAATAAGACAAAACTTTCTGACGAACATACATAGGAAATCTCCCAGTTGCTCTCCACTAACCTCCATCTAGTGTCAAGAATAAGAGTCTACTGGCGTACACGTCCATTTTTCTTTAAACCTTATGGCGTGATGCTCAATATGTATTGGTACGACTTTATATTTCATCGCCATATACTATCACGAGTGGACAGGGTCATTGGGAATTTTCATTGACATAATCCTTCCGGCCGCACTATAGCCCTGCGTTCGACTCAGCCTGTAACAAATGAGTACCAGGAATATGCTCTGGGGGTAAAGGCGGTCGGTGCTTAAGGCTGACAACCTTACTACATTTATGTCCTGATTGTCTAAAACTCCTGGGAGTCTCGACCTCCTGGAACCCTTTGGGTCTGTCCAGGCCTGTAAAGGGATACCTTTACCTTTATATACAATTGCGTCTTAGGACTGTTTTTGTCCCATTTAGGATTTTCTGCTACATTTTCTACACCCATGTATTTATCACCTTTTTCCATGCGTGCCACATGCCTAGCCATTCTCTTTCTCTCTCGATTCTATCACTCCATCCTATGAACACCACATCTCTGAGTAATATGTGTAAGTGTCATTGTTGTACAGTATTCCTTCATTTCTCACTACTGATTTCCGTACGTTTTCTTCAGTACCATCTTTCACACTCACAAAGACAAATACAATATGGATATGGCCAGCTCATTTTCCAAACAGTCTCACCCCTCCTTTCTAAATAAATCTTTAACACAGATCCATTTTACGTTGAAAAATGCTGTCTTTTTGTTAACAACTAACCTAACAATAACCCATTTTCATCAAAAAACATTTTTTTTGTGGCCAGTTCAGGGAGACGTGTCGGGAATAGATGCATTGACTTCCCCGGAAGCGTGCCAGACACACTGACCCGAGTTGCTAACTTGTCAGCAGCACCTGATTTATGACGTCACTGTGACGTCTCCTGAATTGAAGTTATCGATTGAATGCAACACCTTTGCGTGTCAGTAATTAGACTAGAGTAACCCGGGTCAGTTGAACTCGATTAGCTGACTACAATGTTAAAATAGCAACAATAGGCTTCATGTTGGGAACTTACATTAAACTGCAGAGACCGTGGGAACTAAATTATGCCGCTAATTGTTTGCAGCAGGCACAGCATTGCTTGTAAAATTATAAACTTGTCTTTCAGTAAGAAAGTATGGCAGTTTATATTCCGATTCCAAATGAACTTTTGAAGGTCCAGTGATTACTTTACGTGCCTTTCTTACTTAATTACTTACTTACTTACTTACTTACCTACTTACTTACTTACTCCATGGAGCAGAGTCCTTGTTGAGAAACTAACCGGTTCTCAGCTAATCAAGAAATTCCCTGCGTTTTGTGGAGCCAGATGATTCATTACCGCATTCACAAGTGGCCCCCCCCCCAACTATCCCTATCTTGAACCAGATCAATCCAGTCCATGTTCCCCATCCCACTTCCTGAAGATCCATCTTAATATTAACCTCAAATCTACGCCTGCGCCTTCTAAGTGGACCCCTTCCCTCAGGTTTCCCCACCAAAACCTTATACGTATATACCTCGACATTCCCCATACGTGCTACATGCTCAACCCACCTCATTCTTCGCGATTTGATAAAGCGAGTAATATTTGGCGAGAATAATAAATCGTTAAGCTCCTCATGATGTAGTTGCCTCCACTCCCCTGTTTCCTCGTCCCTCTTAGGCCCAAATATTTTCCTCAGCACCCTATTCTCAAACACCCTCAACATGCGTTCCTCCCTCAATGTGATCGACCATGTTTCACACCCATACAGAACAATAGGTAAAATTATATTTCTCTGTATCTTATTCTTTGTATTTCTGGGTAGCAAACTGGAAGAAGTGATAGAAATTCCTGAATTTTATGTTCTGTTGACCGTGCATCTCCGTATAATCTTTTTTCAAATGAAGCCAACTCGGTGCACACTGCTTCTTAGTATATTTATTTAAACTTCTCTACATGTTTCGGGCAACTGTTTGCCCATCATCGGGAGAACTTACTGTACTGCCCAAAACATGTGGTGAAGTTGAAATAAATATATTAAGAAGTAGTGTGAACCTAGTTGGCTTCTTTTGAAAAAGATTCTTCTTGAATAGAATTTTGATTTGTTAAGGCTGTTCCCAAATGTTACTTCGTGTACCAAGAGTTTTAGTACACATAAATTCTGCTTATGGCACACACAAGAAATTTATGTGTTTCACGTCGATCAATACAGCATTAACTGAGATAAAGCGAAATGCCAACTTGATGCAACAATGTAATTTATTGAAGTTTCTTTAGCTCGACATGTTTCGGGTGCATACGCCCATCATCAGGAGCACTGGATGTTAATTTGCAGAATGCCATATGCTGCAACTTAACATCCAGTGCTCCTGATGATGGGCGTATGCGCCCGAAACATGTCGAGCTAAAGAAACTTCAATAAATTACATTGTTGCATCAAGTTGCCATTTCACTTTATTTCATGATGAAGATGCGCGGTCAAACAACCCTCAAACAGCATTTATTCTTCGGCTTTTATAACCACGACAGTGTGTATTTACCGCGCGGTACGAGCTGAGTCAATGTCATAAAATTTAAACTTAGTCTTCAAAGGATTAACCCACTCTGCCGTATGAATCTCGCCTTTCGCACAGTCGATAAGAACTTTATGACAAGGAATTTAATGTGTTATCATAAATCAAACAATAAATTATTTTCCAATCAACAGCCCACGGTAACCTTCCATTTATTTGTTTAGCAAGGAGCCAACTATTTTGAATGATTGTGTTGCGGGTACATTCACATCCTCAAATTGAATGCGAAAACAATACGCTCCTTCGAAACGTGGGTATACCATTACCACTGAAAGGAATCATCTTTCTTTTCCTCCTTTCATTCCGATGTCTTCTTATCTTCTGTTGATACTGTTTCAGTCTTATAACACCTTCTCGAAAAGGGCTTACAGGTAATAAATTTATCATCATTTTTGGGCGCCTTTCGCAAAATTGCGAAAGGCGCACATATAGCTTTGCCATATATGTCCGTCTGTCCGCATGAAACAACTCGGCTCCCACATGAAAGATTTTCATGAAATTTAATATTTGAGTATTTTTCGAAAATCTGTTGTGAAAATTCAAGTTTCGTTAAAATCTGAAATGAATGACGGGTACTTTTCATGAAGACCGATGTACACTTTTATCATATCTCGCTTAATTCATGTTAGAACGAGAAACGTTTCAAACAAAAGTTGTAGAGAAAACAAAACACATATTTTATATTTAGCAACTTTTCCGAAACCCGTGCCGTTTATGAGATAATGTGGAATAATATTGTAGAGGCGATCAGGAAACAGGTAACAATATGGCGCATGCGTATTGCATACTGGATAACCAAGACTACAAATAAACACTCAAAGTATGTAATACTTACTGCTTTTCCACTGAAACAATGATGGCAAGAACGCGCCTCAAGGACATAGCCTATCCTTTTTGTCCATACAATTAGCGTCACCTCACTTATTTTCCTGTCTTCCGTGAGGAAAACAAAAGGACGCAGTTGCATGCAATTCGTTAAATTATATTTTACCAAATTGTAGTAATTTACAATTATCAGATGTCAGAATATCTCAGTCGGTACAGTGACCGGTTACAGACTGAACGTAGCAAATTATATTCCCTACAGGGAGAGTGACTTTTCCTTTTTATTACTGCATGCAGACTGTATCTGCGGCCAATTGAAGTTTCCAAACAACGTTTCTCTAGTTTTGTAAGTGCCAGAGTTTACAGCTGACCACACACCTTTACCCGGTGTCGAGATTAAAACCATGTGAAATTTCACTATTATTTCCATCGTTGTTAATTGAGTGGTGTTTAATTAGTCTGCTCTTTAACGATGACGCTATTAACAGTAAATAAATAGCAAATGTCGACCAAAATATGTTCTTCATATTATATGCAATAGATCGCAAGACGCACGAAATGGTACAAAATCTAAAATAATATCAATACGATGGTTGTTCTTGTTGTGTAGTTTGATCATATAAAAGTATAAATATGGAAATGATATAAAAATTGAAGCACAGTTCACATCACGCAAAGAATTGCTTTACAGCGGATCACTGATAAGTTTCATGGCGCCAGAAGCTATTCGGTTCTGTGGAAGGTCACGTACAGCATGCATAATTGATGGCAGAGCAGTTCTCTGAGGCGGGCTATGTTTCACAGTCCTGTGTAACAGAACGACAGTTACGTTTAATACCGTATATTTTAGAATCTAATCAGTTCCCTTTTTACAGTTTCAGAGGGCTAAAAAAAATCAGATGTGGATTAGAATCGCGTACGATTAGATTCGCGGTCGTGAGGTGGACTTTGGAAAAATGATAGAGCCGCTGTACGTGCCGTAAGAACAATACAATAAAATAATTCATTATTTTATTTATTATTTATAATATATAATATTTGTAACTTGTTATTCATCAGACTCGCCGTCATCACTCATAACTGAATCAGTCTGCCTTGTAGGCAAGGGGCGGTTGAAGGAAAGGTGCGGATCAGAACCGCGAACTAAATTTTTTTTTCGTTTAAGAAATCGGCAAAAACTAGTGCGGATTAGATTCGAGAATATACGGTATTTAGAATTACTGAATGTGTACAAAATAGGGGACTTAAATTTACATTAAAAGATAATATTAAAATGGATCGTGTAGAAATATGAAGAATATACGGTATTTAGAATTACTGAACGTGTACAAAATAGGGGACTTAAATTTACATTAAATTTACATTAAAAGATAATATTAAAATGGATCGTGTAGAAATATGAAGCAGAGATGTAGATAGGTTTTACCTCGCCCAAAATAGTGCCTAGTAGCTGGTTCCTATGAACACTGTAATGATTTTCTGGGTCTATAAATTTCACAGAATTTCTTTACGTCTTATGTAACTATCATACATTCTTGCGGAACTCAACCACATGCAGTCAGTGATTTCGTGTTTATACACAGTATTTCATCAGTCAGACCTCTCAGAGAATAAAGTCATCATGAGTGAACCATGGGAAAATGTTATACAGTAATACGTCACGGACTTGACAGATAAGATACCAACTTAGGTACAGGTTCTTCTGTGATATACAACAAAACTGAGAAATGTTTTTTTTTTATTTTCTGTTGATGAAAGGCATCTACTATTTTTGCTCACTGAAATTAATTAATATCGCGTTCCACGTAGTTCGTCTGTCATGTTACGTGCTACCGCTTGAGAAGGCCATGGTAGGAGCAGGACCCAAGCATGTGCAGGTTTGAATAAGAAACAACTAAGAATTTTACAGTACGAAAAATAACAAACGTGTCACTAGTTAAAGTAACTTAATCTTTGTTAAACCTTGGAATAATTAATGAATCTTGTCTTCAAGTAATTTCTAATACATTCTTTGCAAAGAGTGCAGACTCTATGATGGATTAGATTGTGTCTGTTCATATTCTCTTCCTTTTCTCCATTTTAGAAAGCGTAGAATGAATGAATTTATGAGATGGGCTGGGCATGTGGCGCGTATGGGTGAGGAGAGGGGGTTGTATAGGGTCTTGGTGGGGAAACCGGAGGGAAAGAGATCATTGGGGAGACCTAGGCTAGATGGGTGGATAATATTAGGATGGATCTCCAGGAGGTGGGATGTGGGTATATGGACTGGATTGGGCTGGCCCAGGATAGAGACAGGTGGCGGACGCTTGTGAGTACGGTAATAAACCTTCGGGTTCCGTGAAATGCGGGGAATTT
>Ga0131853_10010018_pt1 | contig 17348 bp, 12 predicted proteins | sample TergutLab28metaG_FD_92764 | JGI IMG/M metagenome (GOLD analysis project Ga0131853, IMG submission 92764) | Labiotermes labralis P1 segment gut microbial communities from Petit-Saut dam, French Guiana - Lab288 P1 (version 2) (version 2) | ecosystem: Host-associated > Arthropoda: Insects >... | reverse complement strand
CGAAATCTCGGTATCGCAAAGCATACCGTAGTAGCGAGTAAGATTATAAAAACCAGTTCCATTTCACCGATCATAAAATGATGCTCCAATCTTCTAATCATACACACCTAATTTGCTTGTGTGTGCGACTGAAGCATACCACATTGGGCAAAAAATAGCAATGCCGGTGGTTTTCGCTATCAACAACAAGGATGACACTCCTCTTGAACCCTGTTTCTATTGAGTTCTTAGAGCGTCGTATGCAGGAACATAGAGCTCACTCTGGATGTATCGTCAAAATGAATTGTTACACCTGCCCCAAAATGACCCATGCCGACTATAGATTCTGGAAGAGAAAAATGGAATATTCCATCCTCGAACACGTAACTAGGCTGTCCTAAAACTGATATCACTTGGATGCTTGTAAATGTGCCATCAATCCCTAAAAGGTGGTATTGATCCCTATTATTTGTTCTCTGATAATCAATCTCTATCCCAACAATCCCTCGAAATTCATCAATTGTGACTGATAGACCGCTATCAAATTCGTACCAACTCATTTCGTCTTCTTGTCCCCACCAAGAATCTATGCGCTCCGAAGCAGTCACTGCGCCAAATAAATGTTGAATCTCATTAAAGTCAGAACCAAATAGATCCCAAATATCAATATGGTCGGCTAAGTCCGCAGCGGCCATCATCTCATGATCCGCTCCTGCAGATGCCGATGCAGCAACAAATCGCCGCCACTCTAACGCAATCCCTTCACTACGAGAATTGGGAGCGCGACCCGTGTATCCTCTTACAATATCTTCAAACTCGCGCTCAGATATCTCTTCTTGCTCATCCCAATCTCCTCTATAAAAAGTATCACCAAAATCAGCTCGACTTACCCTTTCTACTAAGATCACACTATTCCCTTCCTGTGAAATCTGATAAAAGCTATAGCCATACATATTCCAACCATCCGTACCAAACATTGACAATATCCCATTGTTACGTACAGTTATGTTGATTCGTTCCCCAACATCCCAGCCCTCAAAAAGCTCATATACGTGACCAGCGTGCCATGTAAATACATTCAGGATACCGCGTGAACTAATAATAAACAGTTCAGGGATGCCGTTGTCGTCAACATCAAAGAACGCATAATACACATTGAGAGGTCCCCAATGTTGGTCGTTGTGGTAGGCACCGATGTCCATTCGTAGAAACACGTTTGGATTTGTTTCCAAAACCCATTGATCCAGATAGCTCGCACTCATATCACGGAAAAAATTGTGATCTACCAATTCTTGATATAAAGCTAGAATCTCACTATATAGCTCATAAGGGTCAACGCCTTGCAAATCAGAGTCGTAGCTTAGGACAGGTGTCTCCGCTGTCGGCAACTCTTCGGACAACCCAAAAATTGCGGGCAGAACAAACATCAATAGGAGTGCCATGGCAAGCACACCTGCCGCAATCCCAGCCAAAAGCAAAAACTTCTTGCGCTTCGATGGCACAGGACTTTCGATGCGCTCCGGCTCCAGCCCGGGCTCAAATATGCGCTCTGTTTTGTTGACAGTTGCACCAAATACACTCTCTGTCGCCTCGGATGAGCTTGTTTTCGTCTCAATATAGTCCGCAGACTTGATCGGCGCCTCATCGCCTTTTGGGTAGATGATCGCCGCTTCCTCGCGGTTGTACAGGATCGCTTCAAGTTCCTCCCGCATTTGCATGGGACTGGAATATCGATCCTTCGGGTCATAGGCGCAGGCTTTCAGAACGATTTCCGCAAGTCTGCCGTCTGCGTTCTTTGGATTTGGCAGCTTCTCCCCGCTGAGTCGTTTCGTCAGCGCATTCTCCCGTGCTGTGTGAGAAATTGGCGCTGGATACGCAGGCAGAAATGGGGCGCGATTGTCGTTGAGCATGCGATAGAGCACGATCCCCAAAGAGTAGAGGTCTACCCCGGATCCATAGGCATCTCCGCGGTAGATTTCCGGTGCCATGTAGGTATAGGTGCCTTTTTTCGACAGGCCGCTGGTCGTCTTTTCCACTGTGCGGGCAATCCCGAAGTCGCCCAACTTGTAGTCGCCCAGCTCAGACACAAAGATATTGTCTGACTTGATGTCCCGATGTATAATATTGAATTTCTGGCAAAGCTCAAGAGCTCGGCATATGTCTATGCCGAGCTTTATTACGTCCTGGCGGGTGAATTTCCGCTTTGTGCTGTAGTCTAGAAGCGGGGTCAGAAGTTCCATCCGGATCAGGATATCCCAGCCGATCTCGCCTTCGTGCCGGACTACGGTGTGATCCTCGTAGCTCACGACATTCGCCGTACCTTTCAGCCGCGACATGAGGGCAAATTCCCGCACGATTTCTTCGACAAAGCTTTGGAAATATGCCGTGACGCTTGCCTCGTCCATCCCCTCCGACTGGGCGCCCAGGATCTCCGACTGACTGTGGGGAATTGTGATGATTTTGATGGCTGCTTTGTACACCGTGCCGAAATCCTCGCGCTCCGCCTCGAATACCCGGCCGAAGCCGCCCTCGCCGATTAGCCGGACCAGCTTCCAGTTCCCCAATACAACCTCGCCGGACTTGTAGTTATTGGTCATTGGTCGTACCTCTTTTACTATACTCTCATGTTCAGACACAGTGTTATTCCCAACAGCTGTGCTGTCTGCCTCAGTATCATGATCCTCACCATTACCATCCCCGGCAATGTCTACAAATAAACCCGCTCGAACCGCAAGGATAACAAATGACCCCAAGATCTCCATGTGTTGCACAACTAAGGAACCAGCCATTCCTTCCATAATCAAGACCCAAGGGACCGAAAACTCCTGCGCTGCACACATGGCAGTTTCCTCTAAACTGTGGCGCTGGAGTCGGTGCGGGTGTGGGCGGCGGGGTTGGTGCGGGTGTAGGCGTCGGACTTGGGGTTGGCTCTGGCATTGGTGTCGGACTTGTCTCAGAATACTCAGGTTCTTCTGTTCCCTGTCCCCAGGTCAGCATAGGCGTATGCCTGTTGCTTGTGGTGCCATCACCAAGCTGGCCTTGATCATTATGACCCCAAGCCCACAAGCTCCCATCGGCTGTGATTGCCATTGTGTGACCCTCACCAGCTGAAACAGCAAGCACATCGTCCAATATTCTTATGGGAGTGTACTGACTTACATTGACAGTGCCGCCTCCGAGTTGCCCCCAGTCATTGCTCCCCCATGCCCATAGGCCACCATCCGATGTAATCGCCATCGTATGACCACTTGTGCGATAAAAGGCACTGTTGGCTGAAACTGCGACAACGTCATCCATAATCCACACAGGTGTAAATTGCTGTCCGGATTCGCCTATCCCATTACCAAGCCGGCCATTCAAAGTTGCACCCCATGCCAATAAGCTGCTCTCAGCTGTGATTGCCATTGTATGATACATTCCCGCAGAGACAGCTGTTATATCATGTAGAATCACTTCCGGCACATCTCGTGTTGTAAATCCACCATCGCCGAGCTGCCCTTGCCCATTAGATCCCCAAGTCCACAGGCTGCCATCGCTTGTAATTGCTGCTGTGTGATTTGAGCCAGCAGACACCGCAATCACATTGGTTTTTATTCTTGTGGGGCTGTAACGATTTTCTCTCGTGCCATCGCCAAGCTGACCGAGATGATTTTCACCCCAGACATATAAACTGCCATCTGTTCTAATTGCTACCGTATGGTTTGAGCCCGTTGAAACCGTTGCAACATTATCCATGATCCATACAGGGCTGCTTGTGAAATCTGTGGTGCCGTCCCCGACCTGACCTCGCATATTAGTACCCCAACCCCACAAGTTTCCATCATTTGTAATTGCCATTGTGTGACTTCCCCCAGATGAAACAACAGCAATATTATCCATAATCCAAACGGGAGTATGATGGTCTTCGAAAGGAAACGTGGATCCGTCACCAAGGGAAAATCCACCCTCTCCCCAAGCCCACAGGCTGCCGTCAGGCTGTATCGCAAAGCTGACGCCACTACCTGCTGCGATTGTCATCCCCGTCACATCTAGATTTATCACATCCTGCTGAGGCTCCATATCTTGTTGCGGTATAGGCTCCGGTGCCGGTACTGGCGTTGGTACTGTAGCGACACCCAGTTCTGGCGTAGGCGTCTCATTCTCGCCGAAAGCACCCAGAGCCCAAACCCCGAAAGCAATCAATGCAATGAAACTCAAGATAATAACAAACGGAAATTTCTTCTTTTTCTTTATAGGCGACTGTGATCTGGGTGGTACAGATTCCGCCGTCTTTCCAAACATACTCTCCGTCGCTTCCGGTATGACAGCTTCCCCAAATATACTCTCAGTAACGTCTTGTGTTATGGGTGTTGAAAACCGATCATCCGTCTTGGCATAATCCACAGACTTGATCGGCACCACATCGCCCTGCGGATAGATAATCGCCGCTTCGCCGCTTCTATACTGTATCGCTTCCAGCTCTTGCCGCATCTGCAGCGGACTGGAATATCTGTCCTTCGCATTATGAGCACAGGCTTTCAGCACAATCTCTGCAAGTCTGCCGTCCGCATTCTTCGGATTCGGTAAGGGCGCGCCGCTGATCCGCTTTGCCAAGGCCGCTTCACGGTCGCTGTGCTTGATCGGCGCGGGATAGGCCGGTAGAAAGGGTGCGCGGTTGTCATTCAACAGCCGATACAGCACAATCCCCAGCGAATAAATGTCCACACTGGAGCCATATTCCCCCTCCCGGTAGACTTCCGGTGCCATGTATGTATAAGTACCCTTTTTTGAGAGCCCGCTCGTCGTCTTCTCCACCGTACGGGCGATGCCGAAGTCACCCAGTTTAAAATCACCCAGTTCAGAAACAAAAATATTCTCCGGCTTGATGTCACGGTGGACGATATTGAACTTTTGGCACAACTCTAGCGCCCGGCATATGTCTATGCCGAGTTTTATCACACTCTGTCTTGTAGGCGTCTGGTCAATGGAGTATTGCATCAAAGGCGTAAGCAGTTCCATGCGGATAATAATGTCCCATCCGATGCTGTCCCTGTGCTGTACTACGGTATGATCCTCATAACTGACCACATTGGCAGTACCCTTTAGCTTTGACATCAGCGCAAATTCCCCCACGATCTCCTCTACAAAACTGCGGAAATAGGCTGTGGCGCTGTCATCATCCATGCCCTCGGCCCGGGCACTGATCACCTCAGACTGGCTCTGTGGGATGGTGATGATTTTAATCGCCGCCTTATAAGTAGCCCCAAAATCCTCCCGCTCGGCCTCGAACACACGACCGAAGCTGCCCTCACCGATCAGGCGTGTCAGCTTCCAGTTGCCGAGGACAATGTCGCCAGGCTTATAGTTGTTGGTCATTGGTTGTCGCCTCCCACTTTAATTGAAAAATGAAAATGGACGTTTTCGTTTTTCTGGCACTGTGCTCTTGTGACTTTCTTTCAAATCACAAACCTTGACCACAACAACCGTCACATTATCCTTACCACCGCTTTGCAAGGCCGCCGCAATCAGCTCCAAGGCCGTATCTTGCGGGCTTGCATATTGGCGCAGAATCGTTTCGATCTCTTGATCTTCAAGCATATCAGTCAAACCATCGCTGCACAAAAGAAACACATCCTCCCCTTCTATTTGCATCGGTTCTGCAGCAAACGCTTCAATCACCATCTCATCGGGGAAAATACCAAGATGCTGTGTCAGCTTATGCCGATCTGGATGTGTTTTCGCATGCTCCGCAGTCAGAATCCCCATGTCAAGCAACCGCCTTATTTGCGTGTGATCCTTGGAGAGCTGTGTAAGCTGATGGTTTCTAAATAAATAGGCTCTGCTGTCTCCAATATTGGAAATGTAGGCAGTCTGATCCTGTATATATAACACAGCAAAAGTTGTTCCCATCCTTTTGCCGCCGTTCTTTTCAATTTCAGCGCATATCCGTGCATTTGCTTCATCCGCATAGAGCTCTAACCATTCATCAAACGATGTGTTTTCTTCCAGGATTTGATGATAATATTCATTTAATGTGTCAACAGCAATCACAGCAGCAGTCTCACCGTGCTCTTCGCCGCCCATGCCATCGCACACAGCAAATAGACCGCTATCCACCTGATCACTCGTGATTGCAGTACCTGTAATAGATGTATCTAATGTTTTTCCATTTAGGAAAAAATTATCTTCGTTATTTTCCCTTACATTCCCAACATTACTTGCTGCGACAGAATTTATAATAGGCATTTGTAATCAAACCTTTCATAACATCTTGTTGCGTCTAAGAAGAAATTACCGCTTGCCGATATGATATCTGTCATACCGGCAAGCGGTATCCATTTTCCTGTTTAGCCGAAACTGTTCATAGTTCCTTTTAGGGATTGATCTGTTTCCTGCATTTGATTTGCAGCGGTATCCATCAATTTTGCATAGCCTTCCAACATTTCGGAAAAGTTTCTGAATGTAGCTTCCATGCTTCTGTATCTTTCCACAAAAGCATTTTGCGCTTCACCTTGCCACACATCGCTCAGGCCATTCACGATGGTGTTCAGTCTTTGGATCACTGCGTCGTGTTCCCCGCGGTTTTTACGTACATCTCCCGCTCTTGCTCTGAGCATGTCCGGTGTTACTTGAATCAATGCCATGTTTTGTTCCTCCTAATAAGTTTGGTGTATATTATTTTCGACGGCGGTGCCGTTAAAAATCTGTTTAGAATGGATCGTTTTCTGCGTCTGGATTAAGCAACACTTCGCTCACAAATTGCTTATCTTCATCATCAGTGTAGCCTGTGTGGATAACCTTTTCTATTTGATCATGATTGAACAAATAGGTGAATTCCTCATTTATATTGCCTTCCGGGTATAGGCAGGCAACATAATCAAACTCCTCTCCAGAGGCTGTATGGATTTGCTTTCTGCCATAAATCATTATGGCTTTCTTTCCTTCTGCCAAAAGCACAATGGATCCAAGTGGTAAATACTCTTTCATAACTATCTTCTCCTCCTAAATGGATTAAATGATGCGATTGCGTTTCCTACCGCTTTCGCCCCTCCTGCAACACGTCTGCCTAATTCCGCGCCGGCACCACTGCCGATCACGCCTCCTACAAGGCCTCCAATAACTGCACCTTTAGGGCCAAATTTCATGCCCCATTTGGCACCTGTTGCTGCTCCTTTTTTTGCTCCTAAAATTCCTCCGCCCACTTCTACTGTTTTTTCTGCGGCGACACCTACTGATGAAATAACGCAATTTCCGGCATTGCGGCTGTCGCGAAAAGCGGAAAACACTTTAATTCCTCCAACAAACATGCTCACCCCAAGAAAAACATCACCAACGTTTTCGGCAAGGGTTTTCGCATGTGGGGTTGAATTTTTGGCTAGCTCTTGTATTCCCCCCCACATGCCGCTCGACCCACTTACGATTGTTTCATAAAATAATTCTCCTTGGTTCATGCTCCCAAGTTCATTCACTCGATTTCTCAACAAGCCCAAACGCGCACTACGACCTGCCACACCAGGCCCAAACAGAGCACTTACACCTGCAATCGCAGAAAGTGTTAAACCATTCTTCCAGCTTGCCCTTGGTGGGTCACTCTCACCTGAAGTCTTAATCTGCTCTATTCGGTACAACACATCTCTCGCCTGATCTCGCAGGTTTCGATCTGTTGTGGCAAATCTATCATTCACTGTGTTCAAAAAGTTGGCGTATTGACCCAGCAATTCCATCTGCGTCTGTAAGCGCTTCTGGACTGCGCTGAGTCTAGCGTCAATACCTTGCTGCGATGTGACCTGCCAGTCAAGGTTTGTCCGAACTCGTCCTATGTTGCTGACCGCATTGTTTCCGGTATTTTGAACTGCAGATAATCGCTGCCGCAATGATGCGATCTCTGGCTGATTCACTCTTATTCTAGGCACCTTATCACCTACCTAAATTTACTTTTTTAGTGAGCGCAAATATTATCTCGGTGGACAGTGTGTACTCACTCCTGGCACTGTTCGAAGGTCAGGGAAAAAATCAATTGGGTCTATAGTATGTCCATAGCCTGGGTTTTGCGGATTACTGTTGCTTCTAAAATGATTCAAGTTTTGAGCAGTTACAGTTACCCCTTCAGGAGGTCTGATCACTTCCAAGTGAAGATGTCCACTTGGTGAGCTTCTTACGGCACCAGAATTCCCTACATTTGCTATCGGCTGTCCTCTGGTGACTTCGGTGCCGCGCAAATCACGCACACAATTTTGCAAGTGCATATACACTGTTACATGCCCACATGCATGTTTTATAGCCATCCAATGACCTTTTCCATCATTGCCGTGCGGATCATGGCTTCCCGTAGCAATTACTGTTCCATTTCTCGGTGCTAATACTGGTGTCCCTATGGGGACATCAATATCTATACCCCTGTGCCGTCTCCCAGATATCGCCCCATAACAATTCACACGACCGTTGAGACGGGCATTCGGATGGCTAAGCGGCAGGGAGGGTGGGTCACAAATATCATCTCGTTGTCTTTGTCGCTCCGCAGCCTCACGCTCCTCGCGTCGTCTTTCAACTTCCTCCCTCACCCCATCAAACCGTTCCCTCTTTCGATCCACCAATCCAAGTATCCCGGTGCGCTCCACCGGTCTCGCATCGAACAATGCACTCACCGCTGCGATTGCGGCTAATGAAGCAGCGTTTCTGCCATTTATCCTGCTTTTCAAATTAGCTGCAATCTGCCTGATCCGATACAGCAACTCCCCGGCTCGGTCACGCAAGCTCCTATCTGTAGCGGAAAATCTATCATTCACTGTGTTCAAGAAGTTGGCGTATTGTCTCATTAATTCCGTCTGAGTTTGCAGCCGTCTTTGTACTGCGCTCAGCCGAGCGTCAATGCCTTGCTGCGATGTAACCTGCCAATCAAGGTTTGTCCGCACTCGCCCTACATTACCAAGCGCACTATTGCAAGTATTTTGAACGGCAGATAATCGTTGCCGTAATGCCATTATTTCTTGTGGATTAACTCGTATTCTAGGCATCCTTTCTCCTCCTCGCAGTCTTAGAAGCCTGTGATCGCTGCTTTTGCCCGCCGTTCAGCTTCGCGGAGCTCATCGGCAATCCGTTGAATGAGAGCGGCAAGATCCGTTATTTCGCGCTCAATCGTCCTTAACTCAGCGCGCCATCGTTCGTTCACAGCTGAAAACTCGTTTGCGGCCGCGCCTTCCCAAAAGCCACCCATATTCCTGAATGCGTTTTGTGCGTTTGTATGCAATGTATTTAGCTCGCTTGCAACAGTCCGCAATCTATTTACTTCTGCCATAACTTGCGTATGATTTATGCTGATTGTTGATCCGCCAGATCCGATCGACATGATTACACCACCCTTTCAACGGTAATTATGCTGCCATCCCAAACACTGGCTGATACCAGTGTTTCTATCTCTGACAAATAGCGGTTCTCCGTGTCAAATTTTATCTTTATGCGCTCTACACCCATGAACAATCTGCTTTCGATGTTTTTAAGAGCCATCAACAACTTCGGTGCAAGCTCTTTTATTGGGATATCCGCCGGAAGTTCCATATCATGTTGCTGTCCAGCCCCTGCTATTTTTACAGTCACCATAACGGCGTTAATCATACAATCTCCTCGCTTTCCGAAGGAAATGCACTGCGAATCATATCTGCCAATGCCATTTTTGCGTCCGCAGCCGTGAGCATATTGAACTGCACTGCGTCTTGTTCCTCACCTGTAATGGGAGTCAGTCTGTATATACCGTTTGCGCTAGCTGTTAGCATGATGTTGTATACACCCTCACCCTCGCCCCCGAAAACCGTTATCACCACTGCAAAATAATCTGACTTTCCGGTTAATCCACTGATTATCGCTTTAGCAGATAGCTCGTCACATCCGCTTTCTGCCAGAATTCTTACGCTACTGGATTGGTCAAGGCTCCCAGCCTGATCTTTCACTTCAGACAGGATTTCGTTTGGTATCTTCACGTCTTTCAGTGCCCCAGCAACGGAAGTCTGCCATTCCATATCTTGAGAAATATGCGCAAGCAAACCATCTATGCCGGACATAAGCGTAAGCGTATTGCCATCCGCACTCTCGCTTAACCTCACAATATTCTCGGACTTTGCGTAATACAGATCACGAATCTGCGGCTTGTCGGCTTTGTTCTTATCAACTACAATAAACATGTCGCAGTTGGCGCAAATGTCTACCATTTCACACACATCTTCTTTTAGAGTAAAGCTGCCGTCGAAGTCCATTTCGGCATAGCCCTTTTCCTCCAAAGAGGATTGCAGGTTCATCAACTCCTGCCCGATTTCTGCGTCTTCCATGCCGAAAAAGGCATCGGAGACACCAAGGAACTCTGCGGCGTCTAGCAGGGCGGCTATGTATAGTAGCTCGCGTGGTGACAGAATTATCTCAGATTTCACGATGATTTCCCCCTATTTTTCTTGCTTTGTAAGAATTGCTGCATATAATGAACAACTACGAGACCGGCCTCTTTCAACCCCTTCCCGCAAAGGTCAAATACATACGGTCTGGAATCACCCGTTATAACATTCCGGGCACTTTCTAGGGTTATACGCCTGGATAGAAGCCCTTGTTTATCCACCATTGACTCTATGTCGTCAAGGGGGATCGATATATCATGAAAAGCCTTCCCTTTATAGATGAACGGTTTGCGCTGGGTCATCGAGAAATTTGTTTTCACCCAAATGATCCGCCGATTGGTTAATGTAAAACATCCGTCCGACGTCTCGCATTGTGCCACTATGTACTCATGTTCCTCAAGGGAAATGGGGATTGCAGTTTCAAGGGGCACAAACAGTGCAATGTTGTGAGTTTGCAACAAATAGTCAATGATCGTATTTCTTTTTTCAAAGAGCGCAGCATCATAGCCGTCATCAAAGCAGAAGCCATATTGTCCTGTCTCTCCAGCCCCTAGTTGAAACGCCCAATAATATAGATCCGGTACACCAGAGTCAATGCACATCGGGGTTATCCGATCTATATCGCTGATTGAAATGGATACATCTTCATCCGAAACCCGCGCTATTGGTCGCATATTTTCATCCAAGCTCATCTCCGACCAAATGATGCGCTGGTTTGTCAAACTTATATATCCGTAGACTTCTTTGAATGTAATATGTCCTCCATATTCAATCGGATTGTACATTTCACCCAGCCCTTGCACAATTACTCCCTCGTTTGGGAAAAGAGAGAGCGGGATCGCAGACCCAGCTGGCTTACTTTCTGCACCTGAAAATCGCACCTCCTGTCCCGTTTGTGCGCCGCATTCTACGCAAAGCCTTGCGTCATACCACACTGTCGCTCCGCATTTTGCACAGAACTTAGTGGGAGTTTTGGGACTCCTCGGCGCTTGCCGTGGGGCGGCGTCTCCGAACACACTGACCGTGCCCTCCTCCTCGAAAGTACAATCGCTTTCGAATTCTTCTTCAGAGGTTTCGTATTCATTGGGTTCCACTGCAACATCATCGCCTTGAGGATATATCTCTTTCGCTTTATCCGTTTCATAAAGTATCGCCTCAAGCTCCCCGCGCATTTGCATAGGGCTTGCGTATCTGTCTTTCGGATTGTGGGCGCAGGCTTTTAGGACAATCTCTGCAAGCCGTCCGTCCGCCCCTGCCGGTGCAGGGGGTATTTCTCCACTGATGCGCCGAACCAAGGCATTGTCCAAATCAGAATGCTTGATTTTTTCCGGATATGGCGGCAGAAATAGAGTGCGGTTGTTGTTCAGTAGCCGATACAACACAATCCCCAAGGAGTAAATATCCACGCTAGAGCCATATTCTTCGCCCTTGTAAACCTCTGGTGCCATATATGTATATGTGCCTTTTTTGGACAAGCCGCTGCTGGTTTTCTCAATCGTTCGGGCAATGCCGAAATCGCCCAACTTGAAGTTTCCGCTTTCAGAAACAAAAATGTTCTCCGGCTTTATGTCGCGGTGGATGATATTGTACTTTTGGCAAAGCTCAAGTGCATGACATACATCAATGCCAAGCTTCATAATGTCTTTGCGGGTCAGTTCGGCATTTTGCGCATAATCAAGCAGGGGAGTCAAAAGTTCCATGCGAATGAGAATGTTCCAACCGATTCTTTTGTCTGCATGGGGGATCACCTGATGATCCTCATAGCTGACAACATGGCTATTGCCTTTGAGCTTGCTCATCAGCACAACCTCGGAGACTATGTCCTTTACCACACTCTCGAAATATTCGGTTACATTGGCATTATCCATGCCGCTTTGCATGACGCTTCTCACTTCGCTTTCGTTCTGCGGCACAGTAACGACTTTCAGAGCGGCTTTATAGGTTTCGCCGAAGTCCTCGCGGTGGATTTCAAACACCTTGCCGAAGCTACCTTCGCCGAGCATATTGGCAATGTGCCACGATCCGAAGAATGGTTCATGTTTTTTATAGTAGGTTATATCCATCAAGACGATCTCCTTCATGTATAACTTTTGACGTCGCTAACAAATCCCCCACAGATAGACTCTTAAACTACGACACGCGGTAATATATATTTTCCCAATTTCCAAATTGACCATTTGGGCCTGTCCAGACTAAACGGTTAGAAGATATTTCATACGCACCCTGGTCGCTCCAATCGGATGAAATCGCTGTTATAGTAAGCCGTCCGTTTTCGGTAGACCACTCTATAGGATTCCACTCACCAAACCGTACAGAGTATCCCGTTCCATCTCCCGAGAGTACGAGCCCTATAGTCTCGAAATCGTCTACATCATCTCTTCGCCACTCTCCGACCAATGCAGGGGTTATTGTTGGCGAAATATGCCTACCCATCAATTCGTTGAATTCAGCCACCTCTGCTGCAAACTCTGCAGCCCAGCTCACTCGATCCCTGCCACCGGATAATACTCTCTCGTATACCGACTCCGCGCCGTACTGGTCAACATAACTGAGCTGGTAGGCTGAGACCTGATAAGTTGCGCGTCCCCAGTTTCCGTTTGACAATTCAAGCGTAAACACACCATTATCAGAAGACCATTCAAATATATACCCACCCCTGCCTTCGGGAGTAACCCACGGCATAGAATCATCTATAAAATCTCCTGTGCCATCAGCAAAAAATGTTAAATAAATGCCTGAACCCCTTGTATTTTCACCATTATGCTCCACGAGTCTCCATTCACCCACTAATGCTGGTGTTGTAGCGGCAGGCGCGGCTGTGTGTTGCGGTGTCGGGGCTATGGGCGCATTGCCTTGATTGCCCCCGAGATTAAATGCGGCAATCAGCAATACCACCACAGCGATGGGAATCATAGCAATCAGCAGAAACTTCTTCTTTTTTGTCGGAGGCTTCTCAGCCGATGCCGCAGGTTCTTCCTTGCTTTCGATCATATGTTCCGTTTTATCTACCACAGTTTGCACTGGTGCCTCTACTTCTCCAAACACGCTAACCGTGCCTTCATCGTCAAGACTATCTTGTGTAGGTGATTCTGTACTTGTGGTTTCATATTCATTCGTACCAATCGTCACTTCATCACCTTGCGGATAAATTGCACTTGCCTCATCGCTCCCATACACAATCGCCTCTAGCTCTGTGCGCATCTGCCTCGGAGAAGAATATCGCCCTGCCGGATTATAAGCACAGGCTTTTAGGACAATCTCAGCAAGCCGTCCATCCGCACCAGTTGGCGTCGGAATCTGCTCTCCGCTGATACGCCGAACTAAGGCATTGTCTATATCGGAATGCTTAATCTTCTCAGGATACGGCGGCAAAAATGGGGTACGATTGTTGTTGAGTAAACGATACATGACAATTCCAAGCGAATAAATATCTACGCTAGAGCCATATTCTTCGCCCTTATAGACCTCTGGTGCCATATATGTATATGTACCCTTTTTGGACAGACCGCTACTGGTCTTTTCAATTGTTCTAGCAATGCCGAAGTCGCCCAATTTGAAGTTTCCACTTTCAGAAACAAAAATATTCTCCGGCTTAATGTCCCGATGGATGATGTTGCGCTTTTGGCAAAGCTCCAGCGCGTGACACATATCAATCCCCAGCTTGATCACGTCCTTGCGCGTGAATTCTTCCTTTTGCGCATAGTCCATGAGCGGTGTCAAGAGCTCCATGCGGATGAGAATATCCCACCCAAGACTCCCTTCGTGCGGAATAACCTGATGATCCTCATAGCTGACAACGTGGCTGTTGCCTTTGAGCTTGCTCATGAGTACAAACTCAGAAACAATCTCTTTCACCACGCCCTCAAAATATTCCGTCACACTGGCCTGATCCATGCCGCTTTGCATAACGCTTCTTACTTCGCTTTCGTTCTGCGGCACAGTGATCACTTTTAGCGCAGCTTTATAGGTTTCGCCGAAGTCCTCACGCTGGATTTCGAATACCTTGCCGAAACTACCCTCGCCGAGCAGCTTTGCGATGTGCCATGAGCCAAAGAATGGTTCATGTTTTTTATAGTAGGTCATGTCCACCACCAACTCCCCCTTATTCCGCGTATATTGTTTTGAAGCGTGTCGCATTCCCTTGTTTCAGCAAATACCCTTCATAGCGCCCAACTTCGATCTCTTTTTCAGAGTATGACAGCCCAGACTCGAATACGCCGTGCGTATTGAATCTGCCGCCGAGCAAAATATTGGTTCCGTTTTTCACCATGCCAACCGTAAATATCTCGCCCAAATTCAGCTTCATTACGTCTTCATGCTGTCCTGCAACAAAAATGTTTACATTTAGGCCTTTGCCCATTCTACAAATTGCCTCCAGCTGCTTAATTGTTGTCTCTTCAGCCTTCGTAAGACAATGTTGGAGATCGTCAATAATAATTGCAAGGGGTGAAAACAATATGGTCTTGTCTTGGCCGAATTGCTCTTTTCGTTCCTTTAACATGGGCATCAGCGATTCAATATACGCACCGAAAGCGGGCGCTTCGGTCATATAATGGTTTGCACTTTCTTTCAATGCGCTTAAGCCGAATTGGTCTGAATCGTACACTGCTATTTCTGCGCCATCAAGCTTTCGAAAATTTTTGGCAATCGCTTTTAATAAATTGCTTTTGCCGCTTCCCATTGTGCCACTTATTAAGAAGTAGTGATTCTCATTCAAATCTAAGTAAACAGGAGTGATGTCAGTCGCTGCTAAACCAAGCGGGATTTTTCGTCCGTCTATGCTTAGGCTGCTAAACTCTACAATTTCCGGCATGATCGGGATTGGTTTTGCACGTTTTCCTGTCCACTTTTCATTCATCAAGGCACATAGCTCTTTTAGCTTGCTAATTTGTTCTCCATCAGAAGCTACACCGATGGGCAAAGCTGTTTGAAACTCTAAAGGTCTTTCGCCTTTTACTAAACCGCGACCATCTACCCGATCTGGCTCCAATCCATCGGTTTTTCCCACAATGGAAGTGTAGTCGGACTTTTCAGCCATTTGTAATGCGATCGCCATCTTGATATTCTGCGCCATCTTAAATCCAAGAGACATAGTGGTATTGGTGCTTACAACAAAATACATACCATAACTGCCGCCTTGCTGCGTAAAGGGCAGGAAAAACGATTCAAAGTCAGGGTACATATCACGAACCGGCATGAAGTTGTCTAATACTAATACAATTTCAGGTAATGCTTCGCCGGTAGCTTGTCTGTACATCGAAATGTTCTGTACGCCTTCGGCCGCAAACTTGCGTCTTCTGTCCTCAAGCTCTTTTGAAAGAAGTCTTACCAGCTTCTCCAGTTTTTCTTCCTCATTATCGTTGGCAATGCCGCCAATGTGGGGAATATCCTTCAATACGCCCATGCTCCAACCGCCAAAGTCCATGATGTAGATATTCACATCTTCCGGTGAATAAGAGCGCGCCAATGACACGACTAGCGTCTGCAACAGTGTTGTTTTACCAGTGCCGGGTGCGCCATATATTGCCGTATGTCCGTTTTCACTTAGATTTAATTTCAGCGGATATTGCGATTGCGCGGTAGGGTTATCGATCATGCCGATGATGGGAGCCAAATCACCTCCATGCGGCAACCATATTTCACCATTGAATCCGGCATCTTTTTCAAGTAAACTCTCAAGAGGGATCTTTTCTCCGAGTTTTTGTGTCCAAATTGGCCTTGCTTTTGGAACGCCATTTTGCTCTACGAAGCCTGCAAGATATTTTACAACAGCATCAATTTCATTGATTTCAGATTTGAAACCCACTGTTTTATCGTAGTTCTCACACTTTTGACGGCTTCCGTCTAAGCCAATCGTACTGATCCGCACACTGGTGCGCACTTGGGAGACAGCGTTAGGGTTGTAGGGAGCACCGCTCCAATAGGACTGTACGAGTTCAAACACATTATCATCGCCAATTTTCACGTAACCGCGCCCCGGTACGTTTATCTTTGATGCCTCGGGTTTCCCTATCATTTCTTTGCTGTCACCACCGCTGGCTACTTTCAAGCACCAGCGATAGCCTGTGTTTGGCTCCATCTGCGCACTTATTACACCTGATGGTTTCTGAGCCAACAAAAGTGCAAAAACACCCAGTGTTCTTCCGATTCTAAAAATACTATCAACTACGCTCATGAAGTCAGGAAATTGCACTTTGAACTCGGCGAATTCGTCTATCACAACAACCAAGATGGAGAGCGGCTCTTCTGCTCGTCCTTCACGATATAACTTTAAATAGCTATTGATGTTGTTTACCCCATATTTATCAAGGAGTGCTTTTCTGCGGGATAATTCATTTTCAAGGGCAATCAAATTGCGATGAATGTTCGTGTCTAAGTCCGAAATCGTTCCCGCAAGATGCGGCATATTCGCAAATGGGAGAATTAGCCCCGTGCCTTTGAAGTCAATCAACACAAAAGAAACATCCCTTGGTGAAAAATGTAGTGCCATTGAAAGAATCCACGACTGAACCATTTCGGATTTACCAGAACCACTCATGCCTGCGACAACCCCGTGGGGACTATATGTCATTTTTTCGTGTATATCAAAATTAAAAGGATCGCCATTGCTTTTTACGCCAATAGGTACCGACATTGTTTTGTATGTCAATCCCTCACTCCAACGCTTGGATAAATCAAGTTCCTCGGCTTTCTTCGCACCATACCCTTGCAGGAACGTAATACAATTCGGCAATTTCCCTTCTGCTGATAAAGTTTTAAGGCGGATCGGGGCAAGACTGCGGGCAAAAGCGTCCAGGTCTGTATTTGTAATCCTGTCCGGAACAAACACGGTTTTATTATTTGCACTGTCTGTGCAATAAAGCTCTCCCGTGCCATGGCTTACACTTGCAATCATAATTTTATCCATAGACGGCAGACTATTTTTATTATCAAAAAGCATGAGTGTTCCAACACCCATATTCGGGTTATTTTTCGTAATGAGACGCATGATGGTTTCGTTTTCGACAAGTG
>Ga0131853_10010017_pt1 | contig 17348 bp, 13 predicted proteins | sample TergutLab28metaG_FD_92764 | JGI IMG/M metagenome (GOLD analysis project Ga0131853, IMG submission 92764) | Labiotermes labralis P1 segment gut microbial communities from Petit-Saut dam, French Guiana - Lab288 P1 (version 2) (version 2) | ecosystem: Host-associated > Arthropoda: Insects >... | reverse complement strand
TCAAGGATCGTACCGCTTGACAGATGTTCATGTCTCTGCCAACTAATAGCCTAATGCACTCAGCACGGCATGTCAAGGCAAAAGTTCACATTCCCTGATATATATACTGCAAATTAATTGTCATGAAAATTTGAAGTCTTACAACCATTCACATTTGCATCTAAACTGTTCACGTTCAACATTATGCAACATTCCTCAACAGCTACTTCCCCCACAGTAACTGTACCAAGAGCACAGCACAATATATATTTTTATACATCTCCTCCGCAAGGATGGTGCATAATTCCTATAATGCCCATGCAGGTTTACAGAAACTGACAGTTGCAGACTTACAGTACATTTTGAGGACAGCCGGTTCAATAATGTAATTAAAATAAGTGAAATGTCTAAGTTTTTGGAGTAATGGCAAAGTATTTGTGATATGATCAGCTGTGCAGCGAATGGTACAGTGACGGTGTGCTGTGACTGTCGGTGTACAGCGAATGCTACAGTGATGGTGTTTTGTGACTGTCGGTGTACAGTGAATGGTACTGTGACGGTGTGCTGTGACTGTCGTTGTACAAGAACTGAGACAGCAGAACTGTCGGTCACGCAGCGGGCCAAGTTCACTTCCGGCCATCTGGTTTTGAAGTTATATTACAATTTGTTATTGTACTTTACTTAGAAAAACTCATTATGAAAACACACACCTTTCCTCCATGAATGTAGAAGATGATGATTTGTTTAATGATAAACATAATTAGTTAATATATTTTTGTGACAAAAAATTGTAAAAATACAGTGTGTAATGGAGACATTACACAGCACCATTTCAGTTGAAAATTTTGTGGTATGTATGATTGATAAATTAACAAAAATCAATCAACTGTTATATACAGTACAATCAGTTACCAAAGCAATATGGAGACATACACTAATAGCACTAGTAGCATATGCAGTAGTTGTAGGGTTTTGATGTAACTGCATGGCATTGTGTGGCGCTGTCATAACCATCTGATAGCGGACAATTCAAACTCACAAAGCCCCTGTATACATTATTGCCATTTACTGTTTATCATATTGCCTTCTAACAACTGTTGCTATCGACATAACCGTTTTGCCGTCTGTAACATTACAATCCACCCTACATGCAGCACCAGAAGGCAGTAGCAGTATAACTGTGCTGTCTGTTTAGCCTCGTCCCCACAGAGCGGTGGTTGGTTAAAGTCAAGCTGCCCACAGACAGTCCAGCACCTAATGCGTTGCTACAGCAACTGCGGTAACATGGCTATCCTTGACGTAGTTACAGGCGCCGTATTCATTTTCGACGCCTTGAACGAAGGTAATTTTTAATTACGTATCGCCCACAGTTCAATTTCCCCCTCACTCAGCACTAAACACTCTATCGCTCAAAGCTCCAATTCTCCCTTAACTCAGCACACAACACAGTATCACCAAAGCACAATTTTTCCCCTTGTTCAGCACACAAAACTCTAACGGACATGGCTCAATTTCTCCTCTCCCTCTGCACACAATATTGTATTGCCCAACGACCAATTTCTCCCATCTCTCAGCACACAACACTCTATCACCCACCGCTCAATTCCACCCCTCACTCAGCACACAACACAGTATCGCCGAACGCTCTATTTCTCCATCTCTCAGCACAAAACACTGTAACGTCCACCGTTCAATTTCTCCCCTCTCTCACCACAAAATTATATCGCCCACCGCTCAAATTCTTCCCTCACTTAGCACAAAACAATGTATCACCCACAGATTACATTCTCCACTCTCTCAGCACGCAACAATTATCGAACACCGCTCGACATCTCGCCTCTCTCAGCACAACACTGTATCGCCCACAGCTCAGTTTTTCCCCTCTCTCAGCACAACACTGTATCGCCCACCGCTCAATTTCTCCTTCTCTCAGCACAAAATCCAGTATCGCCCAACGGTTAATTATTCCCCTCTCTCAGCACACAACAATCTATCGCCCACCGCTAAAATTCTCCCAACTCTCTGCACAAAACGCTCTATTGCCCACCGCTCAATTTCTCCCCTCTCTCAGCAAAAACACTGTATCGCCAACCGCTCAAATTCTCCCATCTATCAGAACAAAGAAAAGTATCGCCCAACGTTTAATTTCACACTCTCTCGGCACACAAAACTCTACGGCCAACCGCTCAAATCCTCCCCTCTCTTATCACACAACAATGTATCGCTCACCGCTCAATTTCTCCCCTCTCTCAACACACAACACTGTATCGCACACCGCTCAATTTCTCCCCTCTCTCAGCCACAACACAATATCGCCCACCGCTCAAATTCTCTCTTCCCTTAGCACAAAACACACCAACGCCCACCGCTCAATTTCTCCCCTCTCTCAGCACACAACAATCTATCACCCACCGCTCAATTTCTCCCCTCACTCAGCACACAACACTGTAACGCCCACTGCTCAATATCTTCCCTCACTCAGCAATACTCTGCATCGCGCATCGCTCAAATTCACCCCTATTAAGCACACGACACTCTATCGCCCAAAGATCAATTTCTCCCCTTTCTCAGCACACAACACTCTATGGCCCACCGCTCAATGCCTCCACTCTTTCAGCACACAAAACTCTATCGCCCCCCGCTCAATTTCTCCCTCTCACAGCACACAACACTCTATCGCTCAAATTTCAATTTCTCCCCTCTCTCACTACACAACACTCTATGGCCCACTTCTCAATTTCTCCTATCTCTCAGCAAAACACTGTATCGCCCACCGTACATTTTCTCCCTTTTCTCACTACACAACACTCTATCGCCCAACGCTCAATTTCTCCCTTCCCTCAGCACACAACACTCTATGGCCCACGGCTCAAATCCCCCCCACAGCACGAAAAAATGTGTCGCCCATTGCTCAATTTCTCCCATCACTCAGCACAAAAATTGGGTCGCCCACCGCTCAATTACTCTACTCTTTCTGCACACAACACAATTTCGCCCACCGCTCAAATTCCCCTTCTCTCAGCAAACAACAATCAATCGCCAACCGCTCAATTTTTCCCCTCTCTCAGCAAAGAACACACTATCGCCCAACGCTCAAATATTCCCCTGTCTCAGCACACAACACTGTAAAGCCGACAGAACAATTTCTCCTCTCTCTCAGCACAACACTGTATCACCCACCGCTCAAATTCTCCCCTTTCTGAGCACACAACACTATATGACTCACCGCTCAATTCCTACCATCTCTCAGCACAAAACACTGTAACGCCCAAAGATCAATTTTTCCCGTCTCTCTGCACACAACACCCTATGGCTCAAATCTTAATTTCTTCCCTTCTCAGCACAACACTTTATCGCCCACCGCTCAAATTCTCCCTTCCCTCATCACACCACACGATTCTCCACCATTCAATTTCTTCCCTGTATCAGCACACAACACTCTATCGCCCACTGCTCAATTTTACCCTATCTCAGCAAACAACACTGTATCGTCCACCGCTCAATTTCTGCCCTCACTCACCAAAACACTGTATCGCCCACCGCTCAAATTCTTCCCTTACTCAGCACAAATCAGTGTATCGCCCAAAGCTCAATTTCTCCCCTATCTCACCACAAAACTGTATAGTACTCCGCTGAATTTTTCCCCTCTCGCAGCGCAACAATGTAACGCCCACCGCCTAAATTCTCCCTTCCATCAGTACAAAACACTCTATCGCCCAAAGCTAAATTTCTCCCTTATCTCAGCACAAAATACTTTAACGCCCGCCGTTCAATTTCTCCCCTATGTCACCACACAGCACTGTATCGCCCACCACTCAATTTCTCCATTCTCTCAGATCAAAACACTGTTTTCCCCAACGCTAAACTTCTCCCCTCTCTCAGCACACAACACTCTAAGGCCCACCGCTCAATTCTTCAACTCTCTCAGCACACAACATCTTATCGCTCAACGATCAATTTCCCCTTCTCCCAGCACACAAAACTCTATCGGCCACCGCTAAATTTCTACCCTCTCTCTCACAACACAATAACTCCCACTGCTCAAATTCTCGCTTCTCTCAGCACACAACACTCTATCACCCACCGCTCAATTTCTACCCTCTCTCAGCACACATGTCTCTTCGCCCACTACACAATTTCACCCCTCCCTCAGCACACAACACTCTATTGCCCACCGCTCAATTTCTCGCCTCTCTAAGCGCACAACACTGTATTTCCCACCGCTCAATTTCTCCCCTCTCTCAGCATAACACTGCATCGCCCAACGCTCAAATTCTCCCCTCTTTCAGCACAGAACACTTTAATTCCCAACGCTCAATTTCTCCCTTCTCGCAGCACACAAAATTCTATGGTCCACTGCTCAATTTCTCCCTTATCTCAGCACAACAATGTATCGCACACCGCTCAATTTTTCCACTCTCAGCACACAAAACCGTTCCGCCCACCGCTTAATTTCTCCCATCTCTCGGCAAAAAAACTGTATAGCCCAAAGCTCAAAATCTCCCTTCTCTCAGCCCACAACACAAATTCGCCCACCGCTAAAATTCTCCCTTTTCTCAGCACACAACACTCTATCGCCCACCGCTCAAATTCTCCCCTCACACAGCTCACAAATCTATATCGCCCAACTCTAAATTTCTCCTCCCTCTAGCACAAAACACTCTATAGCCCGCCGCTCAATTTCTCCCCTCTTTCATCACACAACACTGTAACGCCCACCGAATTATTTCTTCCATCTATCAGCCAAACACTGTATCGCCCGCCTCTCAATTTCACCCCTCCTTCAGCAGAAAGCACACTATCGCCAGTAGAGAGTGGGTCGGATTTGGCCCACACTATTAAAAAGGAACGGCTTACGACTAGATTTTTTCTGCCTACTTCATGGTAGTTGCCGCCGTGCGGTTTGGTAATGTGTCGCCGTGCAGTTTGGTAGTGGTGCCTCCATCGCTCTCCCTACGCTAAATGATGATCACTTGACTTCTGGAGTGTGGAGCAAAAATGATCTAAGTCGCAGTGAATGCAAGAGTGTAATAATTGCATAATTATATTATTGAAAAGGCTCGGTTTTCGACGGGGACAAAAGCTGCCATCATCAGGATGGTAGCCCCCGTGCAGTCTGGTTGTCATAAGAAGGGGCAGATGCACCAAATTCGAAGCCGCCGTCGTGTTGTTTGGTAATGTGCCCCGTATATTCTGGTAGTAGGGAAAAATTGGTCGAAAGCTGTTACGTGACTTGTGGAGTATGGAGCAAGAGTGGTCTAAGTCGCGTGAATGCAAGATAGTAATTAGTGCGTAATAATAATATTATTGAAAATGATCGGTTTTCGGCGGGGAAAAAAGGAGCCATCATCGGGGTGGTAGCCCCCGTGGAGTCTGGTAGTCCAAAAATTGGGCTGAAGCCCTCGAATTAAATAAAGCCGCCGTGCAATCAAGTAATGTGCCCCCGTACAGTCTGGTAGTCGGAAAAGAAAAGAAGTGGTCAAAAGCCGTCACGTGGCTTGTGAAGTATGGAGCAATAGAGGTCTAATTCGCAGTGAATGCCAGAGTGTAATAAGTGTAAACTATTATCAAAAAGGGATCTTTTTCAATTCGGAAAAATGCTGCCATCATCAGGGTGTTTGACCCCGTGCAGTCTGGAAGTAACAAAATGGGCAGAAGCCTCCCAAATTCGAAGCCCGCTCGCTGTACAGTCTGGTAGTGCGCCCCGTACAGTCTGGTAGTTGGAAAAAATTTGCAATAGCCCACGAAATCGGAAATAGAGAAGCCGCCGTAAAGTTTGTTAGCGTGCGCTTGTGTCCCCGTAGAGTCTTGTAGTCAAAAAATTCGCCGTACAGTTTGGTAGCATGCGCGCCCCCGTACAGTCTTGTAGAAGTACCTACATGGCCGCAGGACTAAAGGAAGACCACGTGATTGGTAGTAATTAGTGCAATAGTGTAATAAGTACAAGAAGTTGCATAAGTGTAAGCCGGTCATTTTACAATATGGCGGTCAGCGCGGTAACCAGGTCGTTAATTTTGAAGTAAACTTTATATGTCTGTGTGTTTCTTGAAAAGATTTGGTTTAATCGGTAAGATTCCGAACTCATAATTGAACGATTCGAGGTTCGAATCCTGCCGCTTTAACCATCTCTTTTTATTTTTTAAAAAATAAAGTTACGCGATTACATAAAATGTAGGATCTTATTAATCATATGCATGAACAAACATGATTTCTCTCCACCTGGATATGCAAAGGCTGCCATCGAAGATATTAGCGTAGAAACACTTTCTCAACAGTGTTATGTGATAGGACAGTTCTGCATTCACGAAATGGAGGAAGACGCGTTAGCAGAACGTGTCTCGCAGCTATGTATGTAAGTGTAAAAAGGGATTATTTAATTTGAATCATTTTGACACATGTGGCAATAAATGCACATGCGTCAGTATGTCTTGCATTACATGTTTTTCGAAGAGTGAGTGATTTATGTGTTTACCAGAGCGCAGTACTAAAATGCTGCTGCAATGATATTAGTGAATAAAAAAGAATAAGTACATTTGCACAGTCAACTTAGAGCTCGGGTCATGTTACAGTACAGTTTTGCATTCACTACGTAGAGGTAGACTCGTTAGTGGAACATGTCTCGAAGCTCCTCACGTAAATGTATAACGGGATTATCTAATTCGACACGTTTGTTGAAGGTTAAGCTGAATTTTACGCATTTGCTGTATAAAAGCTAAGTGATAAGAATGGTAGCCATTTTTGTAAGGACAATCTTCGGCCTGCATAAAGACAAGACTGGTTTGTTGGGTAAGTGCGTCTTCTTTGTTTGATACCTAACTGTACTGTCGTACTGAATACTAGGAGACAGTAACGTGTTATCAGATTAAAGAGGTTGCACTTACTTGTGTGAACACGCATCTGAAGACGGTGTTGCTCGGTAAGTACATTGCTATTTATGAAAAAAAATATTTTATTTATATGTTTTTAATAATATTACAGATTACATAGCTTGCTCGCTCTCTCTCTCTGTTTGTTCTTTAGACCAGTAAGCGAAGTACTATCTTGTCTCTTTGTCACGTATGCAGAACCAGTCAATTACTTTCTACCCTGCGTACATGACAAAGGAATAAGATAATATTTCGTTTCAGGTGACGCGTGTACAGGATGCCCCTTTGCCCAGCTGTCAGCTGTTTGTCGTGTAAGTGTATATGTCTTTATTAGTGGTCAAGCCAGTCATGCGACGTTTAGCATCTTCAAGAAGAAATACCCGCAATTTTTCCCCCTGTAGTCTGCTTCTTCTTACGTTATCGTAGATGTTAACCGCGCCTAACTGGTTTGAACACTAAATTTGATACATGCACTTTGCAAATCGTCTCACACACGTCTACATTGGAGAAGAAGAGGTGCAGTGAAGGTGTTTCGACTCGCCCGTCCAGGATTCAGCTGACTTTGCCGTTTGCAGGGTCGGTTATTTGTCACATATAGTGCACATACCTTTCTGGTAATGTAATTTGCTTCCATGGATGCGAACAATACCTCGATGGTATGAGCACCAATTCTGATAAATACACTTTACAGCCCATATCACATACGTCTACACTGAAGAGGTGCAGTGAAGGTGTTTCGACCCGCTCGTCCAGGATCCATTTGTCTTTTGGCGGTAGGTGTATATGTCATATTTAGTGATCATACCTTTGTGGCATTGTTAGCATCTGAAGCAAGCTTTAACCCCGTTGCAAAAAAAATTACACGCATTTCGCACGTAGTTTACTGGATACCTGAAATGTCTCAAAGGTACGAGTACCAAATTTGATACATGCACTTTGCAGTCCATCACACACGTCTACGTGGAAGAAGTGCCGGGAAGGGGTGGACTCGCCTGCGACCGTCCAGTAGCAGTTTCGGACAAACAGGTTTGTGCAGTGTCATTACACGAGTGTACACAACTCCGACATTCGCTTATGAATACTTCTCCCTTGATATAACGAATGTAGACGCAATACGGAAACCAGAGTGCGTGTTTCCTCCACGCTTCATCTGCGGGACGCCAATTTTTTAATCCTCCTCCTCAGTGAAAGCATATTTTCCTATCACCTTCACCTGTAAATAAATAGTCGTATGTAGACTCGAAGATAATGATTCTACTAGCGATACAGAGATAGTGATGATGTATATAACTGTGTAGTAGAAACCCGCAGCACTCAAAGAATCGGGAGAAAGATTCATACCGTGAGGCCAAAGTGTGTATGACTTCAATCGCGAATATTTGGTACGAAGATTAAATATTTAGGTCCCTGCCAGATAATCGTTGCGCTTTGCGAGGGCTGCTTTGCTCTGGCCTAGAATTAGGTCTGTACTCCATTACCGTCGTCTCGAAATGAAAGTAGGTTTCACACGTCCTGTGAATATAAGGTAATGCATTGTTTTTATCTGGTATGAAGTAGTTTATTTTCGAACAATAAACATTTGTTTAAAAGTGAAAAATATGTTAGAAGCTGCTGCGTCCCTTAACAACAAAAATAATAAGTAAGGCTACTGTGAGTGTTAGGAAGTACGAACCGTTAAACAATAATAAGTATTTGTGTAATTATTGTTTTTTTTACAATGTCGTCTTGAGTTCGTCAAACAGTTGGGAATACACTATGTGCTTACTGGCGTTAGGAGCCGGTTCGACATAATTAACCGAAGTTAATGCCACAGTTACATATGCCAAGACGTTGGGCAGACAGAGAGTGTAAACTTTCAGTTCATTTTGAAGGACGTGAAACATTCTCGAGTGATACTGCAAGTCTCCTAGTCTCAGGCGGATGTACTGTTTAACGAGATACAATCGAGCGATCCTGTAGCTCACCGTCGTGTTCAGTCTAAAATCGTCTTCCTTGCACCCGTACTGCTCGATGCCACACGTGGACTTGCATATCCTAGGCAGACATGCCGGCACCTTGTTGAACTGCCGATCGTCGAGAATGAAGATCGTAGAGCCGTTCTTCTTTATGGATCCGAATTCCACGAAGGGATGATTATGTCGAGAGGGGTAGACCCCGACGGAGATATATTTGGTCCTGTCTTCGTCGATGAAAAAGAGGAGTCGCAGTTGGACCCGTTTAGGATCGAATATCATATTGACGGCCTTGGCGTAGAAGTTGCAGGTGTCAAATTGTGGCGGTGGGACGCGTTGAGGTGCCGATGCTTCAGGCGAAGATGTTTCGCTAGCGTCTGGCCGACGTCTTCTTGTAGACATTGTCGAGGGCGGAGTGATCGGGCAACCTATCGCTCGTTAAGTTTTAAGCAGCTGAAACAAATTTGGACAAATGACGTGCCATGTCTTTAAGGGACCTTACTTAAGATTTCGGCTGCAGGTGGAACATCAACCAATCGTAGAGGGAATGCGCGGTTTTGGTTGCGCAATCGACGTCTGGAAATTTGTGACAAGGAAGGCTGCACCAGCGTGTATGATTGAAGGATGTAGGCTGAGGACAGTTGAAATTCTGCAGGTTAAGAATAGGGCGACCCAGCAGTTCGGTGAGAAATTTGAATTTCGTAACGCCATGGCACTAGAGGTGAGCGAACCCAACTACCGCCTCGCTCACGACCATGTACACATCGTGATAGGCTATGTGCCCGTCCTTCCAATTGAGCCCGTTTTCGTCTGAGCCATGTGACGTCCTACGATAGGGGCTCTTGAAACGGAACGAATCGATCATGTTTTTGGCCGACACAGAGAGGTACTTGACAACGTTCTTAACCTGGAACCCTCTAAAAAATTCGAAATCTATTACAACCTCCATATCAGCGGTCGACATAGCTGAGAATGACGAAACTACGATTAACTAAATACCTTTTATAGAAAGCTAGACGTTCACTCTCAGCCATCTCTGCCGTCGCTGTTACCTCGCCGCGGCGACCCATAATTCGGAAGCAAAGGCTTGGACGAATTGTCGGTCTGCTGTTGCCGACGCACCGTCGAATTGCCCGACGAATTGTTTGGCTGTGTACCCCGGTCCATGTAGAGGGCTATTAGACAGCATTATTTGCCGCAGATATTACTCGTCAGACTCTGCAGTTGTCTCCTGTTATAATCCCGTACGGTAAAGTTACGTCGTATGAAGGCCGCTATGTCGGGGACGAGCGGTACGATACCGTACGAGGCGAAGAAATACGCCTTGAGGAGTTTTGGAAGAAAATGTACAGCTAGCCAGTGTGAACCTTTCTCCGTGTGAGGATCGGCGTTGATTATGACCGTGCCAGATTGCGTGACGGTGGGAGGCAACATATCTGGGCGGAATACTCCAAGAGAGATCTCACGTCTTTCAACGTACACAATATCTTCGTCGTGTTCATAATTTAAAAATCTGTTTTGAGCTTTGGCGCGGTATCTACGTGAACCGAATTATCCTATTCGAGATAGAATAAACACGTGATTGGTTCGGGTAAGGGCTTGCTGAATTTCAAATCCACTCTGATATTGCCATTATCAGGGTGAGACGTATGTCCCTCAGAAGCGGCTCGATCGGGTGTCAAGTGGAAGAGTAGCATGAAATACTCGCTTATATACATGTCGTGAGTTATCTGGAGACCCGAGTTCGAGTGGTGAATGCCCGCAAATTCAAAGAGCGTCCTTTACCCCATGACTGACGTCTTCTCGTGATCCATGCCCAGAGACAGAGCTTCCGTCGGTACCTGTCTGCCGTTCACGTTCAGAGCAAAAAAACTCAGATCGTAGTGGCGGAATTGATAGGCGTTCTCCGTCACGGAGCCGAGAAATTCCGAGTTCTTCACCATGGTGAATAGGAGTCGTTTTGGGATGGTTCCCAACACGGCGTTGTCTATGGAAAGCGATTGCGCTTCGCTAGAATACGTGAAATACTTCAGTTCGAATCTGGTCAGATTGTAGCGTGCGAGAGCGCCCTTTCCGAGAGGGATGTTTGCACCAACAGCAGCAACGGACAGGGCCTGACGCGGTTGATCAAAATTTCGGTGTCGAGAAATTTGAAGACCGTCTTTGTTTCCGCATCTTTGTTCATCAGGTAGAAAATCGGCTGGGCCTTCGTGAGTTTGATCTACATTCGGACGCCCGGTATTAGATAAAGCGGTACGTTACATATGTCGCTGTGAATCCGGCCGTAGAGTATGACCTCTTTGCTCTGCTTGATCTTGTTCCATCGCGTAATGAAATCTTTGAATTCGCATCGGCGGCTGTAGGGTCATTCAGATACCTGAACGCATTTGTCAGAAGCGTGGCTGCGGTAAAACTGCCGTACGTCAAGATGGTCTCTAAGTACGATCGATTGTTTTAGAGTTCGGTGGCCTGGCTTTTAGTCACGCCGTCTAGAGCGATGCTACATTGACTGAAGAGCGAGTGCAAGAAATTATTCTTCACCGCAGTAAAATCGGTCTTGTCCAAATTTGTCCTGTCAGCCTTTGTCAGTTTACCCAGAATATATAGTTCTAATTTTGGGTCGATGGATGTGTCATTATCAGCAATGATCAGAAATTCTAGATCGCTTTCTTCCACGAAGCTATGGGCTTGTACGTCGCTTCTGTCGTCTCGACGAAAGACGTCTCTATAAGTCTAGGGACAAATATATCGAACTCGAAACTCAGAGATTCAGACATGGTTTGCGGCGACAGTCAGACTGATGACTCTTAGGAGAAGATAACTCTTTTTGTAAGCCTCGGTTTCTTGCCGCTTTCTGTCTCCGTTTCGCGACTCCTGCCTTGTGCTTGCGACCTTTTCCCCGCATCTTACCGATCAGAATTTGAGCGGTCTCGTTCAAGCGACGCGGGTCTAAATTCCGAGGGTGTTCGTCCGACAGATATCGCCTCCGGTACGTAACTTCTCTCGCCCCAAAGTTTTGGCACCACGCCAGAGGACCGGTCTAACTATTCGCCATAGCCCTTCCAAAAAACTACCGATCCCGTAGCCCCGCTGAAGAAAGGGTGGCTCCGCGTAAATGGATCCTATGCCGTCGTGCTTCACGCGACCCGCCTGGTGAAGGTAGTACCGCACGTGAAGATCCATAAGCATAAAATATACGGCAGAGGTGATGATGAGGCTATTTTATATTACCACGTAGAAGCGCGCCGAAAATGTAAGACCACCTTCGAAGGTGTCGTGTTATCCTTGAATTCGACCGGCTTGCCCGTCATTTGCAATATCTCTATCCTTATACATTTAAACGTTCGCTTCTCGACGGGCTGATAGTAGACATTATCGAAAACGTGTTGACCCGAGAGTACAGTTAAATAAACGTCCTCATACAACGGACCAGGGCTCTACCCACATTCTGAGGCGATATCTGATCGCAATATATCAAGCCTGTAGTGTCGCCAAAGACTGTCGTAGGAGAATTCGCATACCCCCACTTCCCAATTGTCGGAAGAACCCAGTTCTATGGGTCACGCCAACTTGGCCGTGAATGCTGCGATCTATTATCCGGATATAGATTCTTCGAGGTGTTACTAAAAAACGCCACGTAAAAGTGTTTCGGATAGACGTGGGACATCTCTCACGCTCGCTGTCGGGACCCAGGAATCAAAGTCTTTCGTATAACCTTTCCAGCGGACTAGACATTCTAAAATTCCACGTCTGACTCGCTTGTTCATTGTTTTATCAATCTTATAGTCTGTACGTCTCGTGATGCAAACCCGGGTCGTTTCTTCCTGATACAATTGGCCCTCTATAGGAGTCCCGTTTAAATCTTCCAATTCGTAGAGGGCTCGCGGACGCCTTTCTATCACCTTCGCGATTCGAAATATCTCCGTGCTAAAATTCTACTCGGCGCTCTTGGCAAACTTCATCTTCTCCTTGCTGATACGCACGTGTTGCCCCACGAGAAACTTGGCTTTCGCGACGCGAACGCCGCGTCTCCGGGACACCATCCTCTTCCATATCGCGAGGACTTCCGAATCGGTCACTCGCGACGGCGCCATTCCCGTTGCCGAGTGAACCGTGTCATTGTAGGCCTTGACAAATTTTTGAAAAAACGTCGATATACCTGTAGGTATTTTTGTAGGTGAAATATTTACACAGCCTATCGCGAATTGTCCGATGCGCGCGTTCGACTACGCTGTATTTAACGTCGGGATTTCTACACACCTGAAATTGATTACCCTCGCGTTTCAACATCTCTTCGAAGTGTTAATTTAAGAATTCTTTGCCCTCGTCTGTTCGCACCCAGACGGGACGCCTGCGGTGACTAGAGTCCTCGAATATAGATGTAAATGCTGACGCAACGGCTGTACCTGCTTTTGACCCCAGAGTGACCAGGTGTAGAAATTTGGAAAATACATAAATGACGGATAAAATGGACTTGTAATTATCGTTAAATTTGCCAAGAGCCCGGACGTTGACCAGGTCGCATTCCCAGACGTCCATCACGTAATTCACCCGAGAGTGGTTGCGTGCGAAACGCTTCCTGATCTGTCGGTGAAGCGTGTAAGCATCCTGCTTCTCTAGCCAGTCTCTGATATGTTCGAGCTATAATATAATTCTTCTTCTTCACGGCCACACCGAGTTTTCGCCGGGTCGAAAACGCCGTAGGTCTGGCGGGGTCATAGTAGAATCTGCTAGCGGCAGTGGGGGCGGCGGCGACCGTGGCCAACAGTACTTTGCCCACCGACGACGTAACGCTGTTTCGATACCACGTCGCCTGATATGCGGGAAGAGCGGAGCAATGACGTCACGATATTTAGATCCTAGCGTTATCTGCATGTCGGCGCCAGCCTGGTAGCCGGTCAAATGAGCGTGAGTCAGTTCCAATATTTTCTTATAATTTTTCAGATCGTCTGTCGTGATTTTCCTTCGATCCACTCTCTTGCGCGTCAACAGTTCCCACAATCCGGTCGTCTCCCTAAATTCTTTTCCCCTAATCGTGATATTGCTATCGGTATCTACGAGCACTATGGAATCACCTATCTTGAACGAGTCACCGTCTTTTCTGGTACCGTATCGAGTGTCGAGATGGCGGCGGCGGCGGTTGAAGAGATATGGCAATATGTACGGACTAGCTTTGAGCCCGACATTCTCCCTACCGAACGCCCGTGTATCTCCCTTGACAAAATCATCATCATCACCATCATCAGCGTCGTCGCTGTTGTCGTCACTGAATTCTCCGATAGTGAACCTCGGCTTAGGCGTCTCGTATACCGCCGAAGTGGAGGGTATGGCGACAGGTTCCGACATAGAAATGTCGCGATGGCAGAGGCGGCGGGGCCGGCTTTTCTTCTTCTTCTTCTTCGCGTCAGTTTCAGTACGGGGGGAGGATGCGGGTTCTTGTAAGACTTTCTGTAGAAAATCCGCGATCACCTTCATACAAGTCTTGCGTGTGATATCGGCCTTCCCCATCTTTTTACGAAATTTAACCCATTTGTCGTAGGGGTGTTGATTTCGCGTTTTCGCGTCTTCTTATTCTTCTTCGAAAGAGGAGGATGTGGAGACTTTTTTAGGGGCCGAAACAAGATGTGGAGGTTTTTTCGGACCTCTCCGAAAAACTTTTCGGCCGAAACGAGACACATTTTACATAACATTATCATTATTTCGAGGAAACGTTCAGACTAGCGATCGCGGGCAGAACGACACTGAGCAGAGAGAGCAGGAATCCGCCTCGTTGAACTATGAGCTTTTTTTTTGTAGTTTGAGCAACTCGCTTGTCGGCCACCTTGCGAAGTGTGAACTTGTGCTTTCGCAATTTACGAGTGTTACAACCTGTCAACTTGACATTCCCGTTCAAGACATTAAAAATGCACTTGCTTATGCTATTCACGATTTCCTTTTTACAGTTAGAGATTATGGCCTTACGCAGTTTGAATTCGGCCGTCCTGAGTACGTAAAGTGCGTGATAATTCGATTTCACTCGCTTTATCACTTATCGGCGAATAGACGATGGTCTGTTCTGTCGGGAATACATCGGTTCGAAAACACAGGATATCATCGTTATCCTGTGACAGATCTAGAAGTAGGTACACAAGTGTCGTTGTTGAGTTGCGTCCAGGTAGGCCTTGTAGAGACTAGCACTTTTTTCGGAGTACTCTTGATGGGCCAAAAACATGAACTGATCCTTACGCCTCACTTTTTCAATAGGACCAGATATTTCGCGTTTAGGGAAATGTCACTACAATATCGACTCTGGTGAAAGAGGTTCTGTGTGATAAGAATTACGCTGATATTTCTGTGATGGCTGCCTTTGTAAACAGGTCACACACTTGCTTCGAATAGACGTCGTTCTACAGATCTTCGAGGATCACGAGGCACGGTCTGCCGCGAGCGTTTTCAAAATCTGTCGGGACGCCCTCGTTCAACATTAGGTCCCAATTCGGCAGTTCTGTCGTCGAAGGAACTGCGGTTTTCTCGCAACAGCACCAGATTACCCCGCCGTCGAAATCCCGCTCCGTTCACAGGGCGTCGAGGTTCTGCAGGAACCTTACGCAGAACGACGACTTGTCAGATCAGCTAGGTCCACTTATTTTGCACGTGAACAGATGTTTATATTTAAAGGTCATCACTTATGGATAGGCAGGCTACAATGGAACACCTCTCCCCACGAAACCCCTCCTATTTATCACCGAACGGGACGGACGTGTGGTCGTCTAACCGCCGTCTCTTGAAAAATGAAATTCTATAGATTTTGTCTTCCGGTTCGGTGACTATTGAGACTAATCCTCCCACCTACCACTTCCATTAAATTTTCTTCCCTGTGTGGACATTTACTACGGTTTGGAGTTCGTCCCCTACCTCAAAATCATGTCCTTGATTCGTTCAATATTAACTAATTTCGATGCATTGTAATTTAGAGTTGTGCCGCTCAATTTACATTCTGTTTTTTTTGCCTGTTCCGCCGGTCATAACCCTGTACGCGTAATTTTTGGGTCCCCCACTTACAAATTCAGATATAAATTCAGAGGGGCGCAATTCGGAAGTCATGTCCCCAAATTCGTCTCCCGTTTCAAACAGCGCGGGTTGATCCCTCGCCTGAATGTATATCACCGAGTCTGTATCGCAATATTTGGCATTCTCTCTCAGCCTGTCCAGATAGCGATACAGATGAATCCTCGCTCCTGCTGTGACATAAGCGCCTACAACCTCATTGGTATGACGCTAATTTTGCACGTCTTCCTCTGCCCCGCGATTCCACGAGAGCCAGACTACGTCATCGCTATAAAAACGAGGTTCACCACCTCGATGCTGGGCGTGGCCAATAAACCATACAGTTCTTTGGGTTCTGTGATTATCTTAGTCATAGTCCGATCGTTCCGCTCCGTCAAATTTCCCCACATCGAGTTGAGGCAGATTTTGGCCAGACCCCGTTTCGCGGCGTTAAACCTGATACACTCCCTATCCAATCTTATGCCTTCGCTCAGCCAGAACGATTCTACATAACGATCCATGTCCTCGGGGTTTCGAACCCAGCCGGGATAACCACTAGCTTCGGCTTTCAATTTCAGGAACGTATTAATGTAGTTCACGAAAAGTTTCCACTCGCATGTTTCGCGGTTTTATTGGGTCACCTGATACTTGTATACCTCATGGATCTCGAGCATTCCATATTCTTTCTGCACAGTCAACCTAACTTCATCCATCACCCAGGTAACAGTGAGGGCTCGATTTTCGTCCTCGGTATGCGTACATTCCGCACTGGGGGTTGTGAACGCATGTTCTACACAAGCATAACATGAGTTTACTATTACATCTGTGGGGAAGGACAGGATGGTATAACTTGTCTGGCGGAACGATAGAACATCTGATCAGACTCTCCATACATAAGCATGCTTCTATGTCCCTACATGCATCGCCCACGTGAATGACTGGCTGTCGTATGGCTAACTTAAAATACTTGCATATGAATGGGTAGAGACTCAAGACATTGACATATTGAATGGTTTCATTCTCCCTCGCTATACGGTAGAGACACATGGCCTCGGTTCGACCACCGTATAGGGCATAACGGGTACGCAGCGGTATCTGCTTAACTATAGGATGCCAGAACAGTACTGGCTTGTGTTTCACAATACCCGACTCGTCAAACACGCATTCCCATTGGAACTTGACCAGATAACCCGATCGCGTTATCTGCTCCAGACGCGACATCGTCCGCTCATACCATTCCGCTAGTGTATCGCCACTCGTGGTGATGACGTCACGGAACGGTTCACATGTGTGACCGTGAAAATAACATCCAAAGAACTCGTATATTGTTCGAGTCTCGGGGCAGAAACCGTCTACATTAAACTGGGGCAATTCGGCTACCTTGTACTCGCGACCGTGCATTACATTTACTCCGTCCGTCTCCTCCATTTGCAGCAGCCACATCATCGCCTTCTTAATGTAGATTTTGTTACACGTGTAACCTCCAGTAGGAATAAGGCCTATAGTAGCGGGCTGCAGGAAACGT
>Ga0131853_10010016_pt1 | contig 17348 bp, 17 predicted proteins | sample TergutLab28metaG_FD_92764 | JGI IMG/M metagenome (GOLD analysis project Ga0131853, IMG submission 92764) | Labiotermes labralis P1 segment gut microbial communities from Petit-Saut dam, French Guiana - Lab288 P1 (version 2) (version 2) | ecosystem: Host-associated > Arthropoda: Insects >... | reverse complement strand
TGAAAATAACTTCCACAGCAGGCAAGCCTGTTTGCGCTTGAATACCCACAGGTATACCACGCCCGTTATCCCGTACGGAGATACTGTTGTCCTCGTGGATGGTTACGGTTATCGTGTCGCACACGTTCATTAAAGCTTCGTCTACGGCGTTATCCACAATTTCGTACGCAAGGTGATGCAACCCACGGGCAGACGTAGAACCAATGTACATGCCTGGGCGTTTTCTAACCGCCTCTAACCCCTCGAGTACCTGTATATTTTCTGCTGAATATTCGTTATGCGACATAATTATCTCCTTATAGGTAACAGGTTACCTTGTTCTTTTTGGCAAAGGTTTTTGAAACCTTTGTTTAAGCCATTCTACCTTGTGATACTTGTATAATTTTGTGGTTTTTCATACCAAGTAATATATCTTCCAGACCTGTACAGGTTATTAGTGTTTGCAGGTTAGTTATCTGCTCCAGCAAAAAATGCTGACGGCTGCCGTCTAATTCGGACAAAACATCATCCAAAAGCAGCACAGGTGTTTCATTGGTGCTTTGTTTTATTATTTCAATTTCTGCAAGCTTTACAGACAACGCTGCTGTGCGTTGCTGCCCTTGCGAGCCAAAATACCTTGCAGATATGCCGTTTATCGTAAAGTTTATGTCATCTTTGTGAATGCCAACGGTGGTTGTAGCTTGGGCAATATCCCTTGTGTGGTTTTTCTCAAGACTTGCCAAATAATTTTCTGCATCGTTTACGCTTGGAGCGTATTCCAACGTTAACACTTCTGCACCTTGGGTAATGGTAGCATGTATTTCCCGGGCAATAATGTCCACTCGTTTTATAAATTTTGCCCGTGCAGCCATTACTCGTTTGCCGTAGTTTGCTAACTGGCTATCCCAAATGCATAAACAGTCTTGCTGTGTTTTATCTTTCTGCAAAATTTTTAGCAACGCATTACGCTGCTTTAACGCACGGTGATATTCCTTTAAATCGGCATAATACACCGGCGAAAGCTGACATATTTCCATATCCATAAAACGGCGGCGTTCGTATGGTCCTGCCTTTACAATGCGCAAGTCCTCCGGCGAAAACATAACCACCAGCAGCCGCCCGAATAAATCTTTCATATGGCGGATAGGTACTTGGTTTAATGCCAAGCCCTTTTTTGTTTTGCTGCCGAATTTTTCTATATGCGCATCCAATGTAGTGGCGTAATCATCTTTATTGATATCCAGCCTTACATGGGCAAATGTTTGGTCAAAATTTATCAGTTCTCTATCACTAACCGCCCTTAACGACCGCCCAAACGAGCAAAAGTACACCGCTTCCAAAAAACTGGTTTTACCCTGCGCATTTTTGCCGTGTAAGATGTTTACACCCTGCGACAGTTCTTGGCAGTCTACATCAAGGTTACGGAAACCCTTTGCAGAAATATTACTTACCCACATTAGCTGCGCAGTGGCACTATCAGATATTTAAAGTCGGAAGTTTCCTCCGCACCCCTTATCGTACAAGGGCTAAGCGGCGTGTTAAACCTTAGTACAACCGTTTCGTCCTCTACCGCACGTAATGATTCTATAAAGTAACGTGGGTTAAAAGAAATGGTTAACGCCTTACCATCCGTTTTACATGGCAAGCCTTCTTCGGTTTCGCCTCTGTCACTTACAGAGCTTATAACTAAATCATCGTCATTTATTTCAATTTTTATAGGCAGCATTTTACTTTCCGTCGCAACAAGCACCGCACGCTCAAATGCGTTAAGCAAATCGCTGCGGTTTACTTCTACCATGGTTGTAAAGTCTTCGCTAAAAATTTGGTCGTAGCGGATAAATTCGCCTTCCAATAAATTAGAAGTTAGCGTAAATGTACTTGCTTTAAAAATAATGCGCCTGTCGGTAAGTTCAAGTGTTACTTCTTCCGTTTCGTCCGTTGGAAGCATTCTGCTTAACTCGTTTAACGCCTTTGCCGGAACAATCGCTTTGCTGTCCACACTTTCTTCAATTGGCGTAGACTTGTAAGAAATTCGGTACATATCCACTGCAACCATGCGCAGTGTATTATCCTTCACTTCCAGCAGCTCGCCGGTTAACACAAGCCTGTTTTGGTCTGTAGAAACGGAAAAAATTGTCTGCTTAATCATATCTCTTAAAACTTGCGCTTTTAAGCTAAAGCCTTTATTAACAGGCACTAATTCGTTTTCACTCATTACAGGAAACTCGTCTGCGGCTTGCCCTTTAATATTAAGGCGTGACCGCCCGCTTTTAACCTCTACATTGCCCATATCATCCGTTGTAATAGACACTTGATCACCGGGCATCTTCCTTATTATTTCTGTAAACAGTTTTGCATCTACAGCAATTTGCCCTTCTTCTTTTATCTCCGCCACAACGGGTGTTGTATCTATAGTTAATTCTAAATTACTGGCACTAAAACTAAGCCCTTTTTCTTTTTCAGCCGTAATCAATACACATTCTAAAATAGGCGTAGTCGTACGAGACGACACTGCCCTAATAGCCAAACCTAACGCATCTTGCAGTTGTTGTTTTTCACAAGTGATAATCATAATCTAAATTTACTCCCATCTGTATATCAATAATTATTTATAGTAGCAGTAGTAGTAGGGGCTGTGGATTGGTGGAAAAGGCACTTGGTGCCTTGTACCAGCCCATTTTTCCTGTGGACTAACCTGTATATTTGTTGTGTACAGTTGTACCACTTATCCATACTTTCCACATGTCATTTTTTGCCCTTGCTTTTCAACAATTTTATAAACATGTTTTAAACAGATTTATCCACCATGGTTTGGTCTTCATCTATTCCCCACGTATTTTTAATTCAAGCTCTTCTAATAGTATGCGTAATTTTTCATCTATCTCAAGTTCATTTGCAATCTTCTCGCAAGAATGTATCACCGTAGAATGGTCTCTCCCGCCAAAAAACTTGCCCACATCCGGTAAGGACTTGTCCATTATCTTACGGCATAAGTACATGGCAATTTGCCGTGGGAAAACGATCGATTGCGTACGTTTTCTTCCGTTTAAATCATCCGGCGTTAGTTTAAAATGGTTTGCTACAATTTCTTGAATGTACTCCATTGTAACGTCGGGTTTTTCTATGTTAACAAGTTGGTCTTTTAATGCTTGTTCTGCAAGCTCTAATGTAATTGTGGCTTTTGTAAGGTTTGCGTATGCCATTACTTTGTTAAGTGCGCCTTCTAAGTCACGTATGTTAGAGACTATGTTGCGGGCTATAAACTCTTTCACCTGTTGCGGAATTTCTATTTTTTCGCTATGCATCTTTTTATCAAGTATTGCAACACGTGTTTCGTAGTCGGGTATTGTAATGTCAGCAATAAGACCGGCGGCAAAACGGGATGTAAGGCGAGCTTCTAAGCCTATAAGCTCTTTTGGCGGCAGGTCGCTGGTTAGTACTATTTGCTTGTTGGTGTTATAAAGGTCGTTAAATGTGTGGAACATTTCTTCCTGTGTTTCTGTTTTGCCTGCAAGGAATTGGATATCATCTATAAGAAGTACATCGCAATCCCGATATTTGTTTTTAAATTGCTGCGTACTTTGCTCACGTATGGATGTTATAAATTCGTTTGTAAATGTTTCGGAAGAAACATAAACAATTTTAAGTTGTGGAGCTACATCCAGCATACGGTTACCAATGGAATGTACAAGATGGGTTTTGCCAAGCCCTACGCCGCCATATAAAAACAGCGGGTTATAGTTACCGGAACCTTCTGCAACAGCAAGTGCCGCAGAATACGCAAGCTCGTTACATTTACCCTTAACAAACGTTTCAAAAATATATTTTTGGCGTAAGTTAGTTTTTTCGTAATTTTGGTTTTGTTTTGTTTCCTTCTCTTTGCCGGTAAAGTCTTCCGGGGAAAGGATGCGAATTTCTATATCATCATTTTCAAATGCAGAACGTACACACCTTGTTATTTCGTGGAAATAACGGTTTTTAAGTGTTGGTTTATAAAAATCCAGTTGCGTTTCCAATGTTAAAATATCGTTTTCGTAAGAAATTGGGGAAGTATTTAAAATCATGGAATCGAAAACAACTTGGGTCATGGAATTTTCGAGCATAGAAGTGGCTTTTTGCCATAGGTTGTTGATATCCATGTTTGTCACTCCTTCAATTATGTATGAGTTTTCCACAGTGGTTTCAACAGGCTGTGCATAACTCTAAGACAATGTCTAAGTATAATATCAAAACGGAGTAGGGTTATCAACAGGTAATTAACAGGCGAAATTGCTTGACGAGTATGAGACTAATGCATATAATACTCGGACAATGTCTTAGAAATAGTCTTAGAAATAGTCTTAGAATTGGTCTTAGAGAAATTAGCAAGGATGGTGACATTATGAAAAGGACATTCCAGCCTAAAAAGAGGCAGCGTAGTAAAGAGCACGGCTTCCGCAAGCGTATGAGTACAAGCAATGGTCGCAAAGTTTTAAAAAGAAGACGCCAAAGAGGTAGACATGTGTTGTCTGCTTGAGCTATGTAAAACCTACGTTGAAAACTTTGAAGCCGAGCAAAAACGCACGGCTTTAGATGCGTTTTTTGCGAAAGGTGAAAAGATTTGAAACTTGGATTTGCATCATTTTCTTTAAAAAAAAACCGAGATTTTAAACGAGTTTATAGCCAAGGCAAGTATGCTACCAATAATTTATTTGTGGCTTGTGCCTTGGCAAATGGTTTGGCGCAAAACAGAATTGGCGTTGCAGTTAGCAAAAAAGTAGGCAATGCCGTTACAAGAAACCGAATAAAACGTTGGGTAAAAGAAAGTTATCGCCTTTTGCCCCCGGCAAATAGCGGACAAGCACTGGACATTGTATTTATCGCTCGTATACCTGTTGGAGGAATTTCCGGCAAGGGAGCATTTAAAGAAGTAGATAAATCTATTCATCGTTTATACGGCAAACTTGGAAAAAAAGTTGGATTTAGCCTATGAAGGGCTTTATTTTAATGTCGGTACGATTTTACAGGCGTTATATTTCACCATTATTTGGAGCTAGATGTCGGTTTTATCCGAGTTGTTCTGCGTATATGTTAGAAGCTGTAGAGCGTTATGGCGTAATAAAAGGCATTTGTATGGGAACATGGCGGATACTACGTTGCAACCCGTTTTCTAAGGGCGGATACGACCCCGTACCATAAGGCGATTGCCGAGTATAATTGTAGGAGGATTATTTTGATTGATTTTGTTTTTTTAGCGGCAAGGCAAATAGAGCCGCAACCGGGTTTTATCGTTGGACCAATTGCAGCGTTGTTTGGGCATGTTATAAATTTTTTATTTAATATTGTACATTCCGTCAGTCCGGTTCATGCACTTGGTTTTACAATTATTCTTATGACAATTATCTTCCGTGCTGCATTAATGCCACTTGGCTTAAAAGCACAGAAGTCTATGATGAAAATGCGGGAACTAAAGCCGGAGCTTGATAAAATTCAAGAAAAGTACGGTAAATCGAAAGACCCGGAAATTGTAAAAAAAGCAAATGCAGAAAAAGCCGCACTTATGGCAAAGCATGATGCAAATCCGTTAAAAGGTTGCTTCCCAATGCTTCTGCAAATGCCGCTTTTTATCGGGCTTACATTTATTTTGCGTCAATCATTTTTGTATATAACTCGCTTGCGTGAACTTTATTACGAGCTTTCTGCGGCTATTATAAACTACCCAAATTTTATTAGCATAATTGCTCCAAACATTGCCAATTCAGACGATTTGCCTGACTATGTAGCAAACGCAACACGTCTTATTCCAAACGCTATGCAGCAAAATGCTGTAGAAGCAGCAAACCTTATAAACAATCATGGCTATACGATAGCTCAAGCACGTGACCAAGTTGGCGACTTTATTAACTTAAACGACGCTGCCGACCTATCCAGGGTTATAAACCGCTTTACATCTGAAAACTGGGAATGGCTTAGCACACAAATACCGGAAACATACTGGTCTGTAATAGCCCAGCTTAACGAACGCCGCGAGGTGATAGAGTCTTTCTTTGGGCTTAGTGTAATAGAACAAAGCAATTGGCGTTGGCCTGCGGTACTAATACCTGTACTTGTAGCGATATCAATGCTGTGTTCTTCTTGGTTAATGCAGCTACGTACAGCAGACCCAAATGCAGATTCCAGAGTAAAAATGCAGCAAAAAATTATGCTGGTTGTAATGCCTTTGGTTATGGCGTTTTTTACAGTTGGATTCCCTGTTGGTGTTGGTCTGTTTTGGATAACGTCGCAAATTTTCCAAATTGTACAGGATTTAATTTTGAACAAAAAAGCGGGTATACCAATGCAACTGCCATTTATTAAGAAGGAATAGGTGAAATCACAGTGGAAACTATCGAAAGAAGTGCAAAAACCGTAGAACTTGCCATAGAAGAAGCTTTAAAAGCCTTGGGCGCATCGAAAGAAGAAGTTGAAATTTCTGTTATAGACGAAGGCTCAAAGGGTGGCATTTTTGGTATTGGTTCACGTCCGGCAGTAGTAAAAGTTTCTCGTAGGGAAGAACCGGCAGTGTTAGTAAAAAACTTCCTGCGTGAAGTTACGCTTTCTATGGGATTGCGTGTAGAAATTGAAGTAAAAGTAAAAGAAAAGCGCATGTATGTAGATTTTGTAGGCGAAAACCTAGGCATCCTTATTGGCAAAAGAGGTCAAACGCTGGATTCTTTGCAATACTTGACCAACCTTGTTATAAATGGCAAAGGCATACGTGACATCAATGTTATCTTGGACACCGGCAGCTATCGCAAACGCCGCAGAGATACTTTGGAAACGCTTGCACGCAGCGTTGCACGCAAAATTAAAGACCGCCACAGCAAAAAAATTGCCTTAGAACCAATGAGCCGTTTCGAACGTCATATCATACACACGGCTTTGCAAAACGATAGATTTGTTAACACCACCAGCGAAGGGGACGAACCTAACCGTTACGTGGTTGTGACAGAAAAGAAACATGGTAAATATTAATCAAGATATAATTGCAGCAATTGCTACAGCCCCGGGTAATGGGGCTGTTGGCATTGTACGGATGTCCGGCAATGGGGTAACAGAGCTTTTGGGGCGGATGTTTACAGGTTCTAAAAATCTTAGAAGCCATCAAATGTACTACGGTAAAATTCATGCCGAAGGCAAAGTTATAGACGAAGTTATGGTTTGCCCAATGTTTGCACCCCGTTCATACACAAAGGAAGATACCGTAGAAATTTATGCCCACGGTGGTATGTTTGTACTACGCAGCGTTTTAGACACTGTTATAAAAGAAGGTGCGCGGCTAGCCAACCCAGGCGAGTTTACTAAGCGTGCTTTTTTAAATGGGCGTATTAATCTTACCCAAGCAGAAGCGGTTATGGATATTATTAATGCAGAAACCGAGGCTGCGCATCGCACAAGTTTACGTAAGCTTGGCGGCGGGTTGTCCGGGCGTGTGGAAGAGATACGCAATAAAATTTTGCATTGGCTTGCACATATCGAGCTAAGCATAGATTATCCGGAACATGAAGAAGAAGCCAAAAATATGGAGCAAATCCTTTCCGAAGGCGATGGTGTTATAAGCGGTTTAGAATCTTTGCTAAACACCACAAATGTCGGGCGGTTGATAACAGACGGCATAAAAACTGCAATCATAGGTCGCCCGAATGCAGGCAAGTCTACGTTGCTTAACGCCATACTTAGCGAAGACCGTGCGATAGTACACGATAAACCCGGCACAACACGGGATATTTTAACCGAGCGAGTTGTCGTAAACGGTGTGCCGCTTTTGCTAATGGACACCGCAGGCATACGGGAAACCCACGACCCTGTGGAAAAAATAGGCGTGCAAAAATCTGTACAAGCGGCAGAAGAAGCGGAACTTGTGTTGTACCTGGTTGATAACACAACGGGCGTAACCGATGAAGATTTGGAAATGTTAGACAAGTTAAAAAATAAAATTTTGGTTGGAACAAAAAAAGACAGGTCGGGCATGGCATTGGCAGACGCAATAAATATTTCTGCTGTAACGGGCGAAGGCATGGACGAACTTTTTGAGCAAATAGAGCAAATGTTTTTGCAAGGTATAGGCGAAAATACGCAAGAAACCGAGATTATAACCCGTCAGCGGCATAAACTTTTGCTTGAAGAAGCGTTGAAATTTGTTAGCGTAGCAATGCAGGAAATAGAAACCGGTGTGCCCGAAGATTTGATTTCAATAAATTTGCGGGGGGCGTACTTGGCACTGGGCAATATGTTGGGTGTGGAAGTTGCGGATGATATTTTAGATAGAATATTTTCGGAGTTTTGTGTGGGGAAGTAGGTAATTATGAAGCATGTTATTGTAATAGGTGGGGGTCATGCGGGTTGCGAGGCAGCGTTTGCAGTTGCAGGTTTGGGTCAGAAAGCTACGCTTTATGCACTAAGCTTGGATAGTATCGCGCTTATGCCATGTAATCCATGTATCGGTGGCAGTGCAAAGGGGCATCTTGTGCGAGAGATAGATGCGCTGGGTGGCAAAATGGGCAAGGCGATAGATGCAACGTATATTCAGAGCCGTATGTTAAATGCCAGTAAAGGGCCTGCGGTATATTCGTTGCGTGCGCAGGCGGATAAAAAAGAGTATCAGTTATATATGAAACAAGCGTTAGAGCAAACACCTAACATTTCCTTAAAAGAAGGGGAAGTTGTAGATATCATCACCGAGAGCGGTAAGGTCGTTGCGGTCAAAACCGAGGCAGGGGATACCGTACCATGCGATGCTGTTATTGTTGCCACGGGTACGTATCTTAATGCCCGCTGCCTGTATGGTGAGACCATTACACATACCGGACCGAATGGGTTACGTGCTTCTACAAAGCTTAGCGAGTGTTTGAGTCGGCTTGGTTTTAACTTGATGCGGTTTAAAACCGGTACGCCTGCACGCATTCACAAGCGCAGCATCGATTTTTCTCAAATGGTGGAGCAGCCGGGGGATGAGCGTCTTGTGCCGTTTTCGTTTGAAAGTGACCCGTCGCAAATAAAAAAAGAGCAGGAGTCCTGCTATTTAACATATACAAACGAATCCACCCACGAAATTATACAAGAAAACTTGCATCGTTCGGCAATGTACAGCGGAGTTATTACCGCAACGGGAACGAGGTATTGCCCGTCTATTGAGGATAAAATTTCTCGTTTTGCAGATAAAGACCGTCATCAAATTTTTATTGAACCCGAAGGGCAAAGCACAGAAGAAATGTATGTGCAGGGCATGTCCAGTGCCATGCCGCTGGAGGTACAGGAAAAAATGTACCGCAGTATTCCCGGGCTGGAAAACGCCGAGTTTATGCGCCCGGCATATGCCATAGAATACGACTGCATAGATGCAACGCAGCTTTCTTTGGGGCTGGAGGCAAAACATGTACAAGGCTTATTTTTCGCCGGGCAAATAAACGGCAGCAGCGGTTATGAAGAAGCCGCCGCACAGGGGCTTGTAGCCGGGTTAAACGCCGCCGGGGAAAACTTTATCATAGACCGTGCGGAGGGCTACATTGGAGTATTGATAGACGACCTTGTTACCAAAGGCACACAAGAGCCGTACCGCATGATGACATCCCGCTCGGAATATCGCCTGTTATTGCGGCAGGATAATGCCGACTTGCGACTAACGCCAAAAGCGTATGAAGCAGGAAACATCTCGGCGGAACGTTTTGAAATATTTCGCCAAAAAGCCGAAGCCATAGAGGTGGAAATTAAAAGGCTGTCTGCCATAAATGTAAGCCCTCATACAGTTAACCAAATGCTTACCGAACAAGGCAGTACACCGCTTGTAACCGGTGCAAAGGTAACCGACCTTATAAAACGCCCGGAAATAAGTTATGCCGATATTCTGCCGTTTATAGAACCTGCCGAAAAGCCTGCCGCCATGCCTGATTATGTTTGGCAAGCGGTGCTGGAGCAAGTGAACATTCAAATAAAGTACGATGGTTACATTTCTATACAAAAAACGCAGGCAGAAGCTTTCCGCAAAATGGAAAGTCGCCCGCTGCCGCAGGATATAGACTACAACAGTATTCATGGGCTGCGGCTGGAAGCACGGCAAAAACTGTCGGCAATCCGCCCTGTAAATTTTGGACAAGCTTCACGTATAACCGGGGTGTCCCCGGCGGATATTTCCATTCTAATGGTGTATTTGAAGGGGAATCACCCGACAACCATGTAACGCATATATTATCCGGAAGGGATTTCCATATGCATACATAACCAATATCTCAAGGAGGAATTCCTTTGCATTTTCCTATTGTAAAACTTAATAAACCCACACCGTTTGTGCGGTTGGAATTTGATACAACAGGGCAAGTGATAACCCGTTTTATAGATGCCGTACGTAAAAATCCGGATGGCGCATGGGCATTTGTAAGCAAAGTATGCAGCGCACAACTGGATTTAAACGAGTTAAAGGAAATTGTGGACGAGGGCGTAAAGCCGGTGCAGCTTGCAACCTATGTAAGCCGTGCAAAAAACTGCTTAACACGCAGCGTTTATGTAAATGTGCAAAAAAAGCGCAAGCTCTTGCATATACACATGGTTAAAGAGCCGGATCACAACGGAAAATGGAAAGTGTTTGGAGTTGAACAGGACGAATGTACGAGAATTTAAGCATTATCAAACAATGGGCAGCAGCAAATGGTGTAGCCATTTCTCAAGTGCAGTTGGAGCTTTTAGCCCGCCATAAAGAAATGGTGCTGGAAACCAACCGCTACATGAACCTTACCGCCATAACTGACCCACAAGATTTTGACATAAAACACATAATCGACAGCTTAACGCTGTTGCCGTATATCAAAAGCGGCGATACTTTAGCAGACGTGGGTACAGGCGCAGGTTTTCCCGGGCTTGTGCTGGCTATCATGCGGGAAGATTTGCAAGTTACATTAATAGACTCGTTACGCAAGCGGGTCTTTTTTTTGCAGGGTGTTGTAGATGCGCTGGGGCTAAAAAACGTGACTTGCATCCATACCCGTGCAGAAGACCTCGCCCGCCAAGGCACAACTTTCGATATTTGCACCGCTCGTGCTGTTGCAAGCTTGGACAAACTAGCCAAATGGGTTCTGCCTCTAACAAAGGGAAAATTCCTAGCCATGAAAGGACCCGGCATAACCGACGAACTAACAAAAGCAAAGCCCGCCATAGCAAAACTAGGCGGGCAGGTTGTTGGTATAGATTCAGTTGAAATAGCCCAAGGGCTTACACATACTATATTAACTATTCAATCCAAGTAACTTTCTCTTCTTCATATTTGCCTCTTGGGTTTGGCCATTCATCTTTTTCGCCCACGGCTATAATGCAGAAAGGTATCTCGTTTTTTGGTATATCCAAAACAGCGGATACCTTTTCTATATTGTTTTCTTTTGGGTAAACACCAATCCAGCAAGTGCCAAGCCCGCATGCTTCTGCTTGAATAAGAATATTCTCGGTGGCTGCGCCGCAGTCTTGCGGATAATAGCCCAGTGGCAAACCGTTTTGCACATTATCCTGGCTTTCCGGCAGTGCCACAACAATGATGGCAAGCTGCGCAGAATACAGCATTTTTGCCCAGTCGTGAGCATCGGCGAGCTTGTTTATCATGTCACGGTTGGTGATGGCAATAAAACGCCAAGGGCGTGTGTTACATGCAGAAGGGGCAAGCATTGCCGCTTCCAGCATGGCTTTTATTTGCTCTTTTGTAACCGGGGTTGGTTTAAAACGGCGTGTGCTGCGTCTTGTTTTTATGCTTTCTAGTATCATAGAAAACACCTCCTGTATCTAGAATATCAAAAATTTAATCAAAAATAATTTTGTAACAAAACTGTAATGTTTCTTCCGCAAGGTGGTTTACTGTATAGAAAGGAATGAGCGATATGAAAATAATATGCTTTGCACTCAGTTTTTTGTTGCTTGCGGCTATACCGCTTAACGCAACCGCACAAGCACGCCTAGAATTTTTAGAACATCGGCACAATATAACAATAGCCGTAGAATGTATGGACGAGGCTTTAGCACAAATGAGCGGTTTGCCCGGGTTTGAAATGTCCAGCCAAATGGATATAGCAAATGGTACAGGGCAAGCTTTGCGTTTGGTTGATGCTAGAGATATAGATCGCATACTGGACTTACTTAACGAAATGGGGACGGTTACAAATTCCAGCTCTTCGGCTTCGAACAATTTTTCTGTTTGGGCTGGTATTACGGCAGAAATAGCAGTGCGCAGCCAAGAATACGACCGTTTGATGGAGCTGCTATACGACGCTACCACCATGGACGAATTTAACCAAATAGAACGCCGCCTGCGCCAAGTAATTTCGGACATGGAACGTTTGAGGGGGCAGCTTAACAACGTAGATAGCAGGCTTGCCACGGCACAAATAAATATTTCTCTATTCCAGGTAGAAGAAGACTGGATTCCGGAGCCCGAACCTGAGCCGGAACCCGAACCGGGGCGTTTGCGCCGTATTGCCAATGCGTTTGTAGGTTCTTTGAGGGGGACGTTAAATGGTGTGCAGGCGGTAACAATGTTTTTGGCATATGTAAGCTTACCGGTTGTGTTAATTGCAGTTGTAACTGCTGTTGTAGTTATAATCCGCAAAAGGAGGGCGAAGAAAAATGAAGAAAATTAGTTTGCTTCTAGCGTTGATATTATTTATAGCCGCTTGCGCCGGTAGCAGTGACGAAATGGATTTTGCCGCCAGTGCGGATATTGCCCCGCAAGCACCACCTGTTCCGCAGGCATCTGCACCTGCTTTAACGGAAGAAGCATTCTTTCGTGCGTCGGTTGCAAGCGATGGTGTATGGGAAATGGAAGTTGACGAATGGAGTGCAGACCTCGAGTTTCCGTCGGAACCGGAACCGAGCGGTGGCAGTGCAACGTTCCAACCGACTATCCTTCCTGCGCAACGGTTAATTATCCGCTCGGCAGATATGTCTTTGCGTACGTATTATTTTGACGAAACAATAGCAGATATAGAGCAAATAATTGCAAACCGTGGCGGCTTTATAGAAGATTCCCGCATGTGGATGGATCCTGCCCGGCACGACAGGTCTATCATGCTATGGCGTGCGGAATACACCCTGCGTGTACCGGTAGGGTTATTCGACCAAACAAACCGTGAGCTTTCTGCACTGGCGCAAATCTTACGGTTCAGTACATCCAGTGTGGACGCAACAATGGAATTTAACGACCTTGCAAGCCGCATTAGGATACGAGAAGAAGAGCTGCGCCGTGTAGAACTTATGCTGGATGCCGCTACCGAAATAAGCGATATCATAGACCTTGAGGCTAGGGTAACAGGTCTGCGCCTTGCCGTGGATGCATATAGGCGGCGCATGACGGAGATAGACCAGCTTGCCGGTTTTTCGACCATTCGTATGATGGTGTATGAAGCTGTGGAAATTGAAGAAGAAGAGATCTATTACCCTATTGAAGAAGAAGACAGCTTCGGCACCCGTATACTTGGAGCGTTTTCTGCCTCTGCCAATTTTATGACCACGGTGTTTACAGGGCTTGCAATGTTTTTAGCATGGGTTGGGTTGCCTGCTGTTTTAATTGGTGGTGTGGTGTTTATCGTTTACAAAGTGCTTAAAAAATTTGGGCTGCTACGGTTGCCATTACACAAAAAAGACGTTTGACACTTTCCGCCGAAGCGACTACAATTAAGCCAAATCTGACAGGAATAAAATGAGGAGGTTTATTATGACAACCGTAACAATTTCACTAAACACAGTAGAAAAAGTAAAAGGCTTTGTAAACACAGTTTCTCCACTTGATGGCGATTTTGACCTAGTGTCCGACCGCTATGTAGTAGATGCAAAGTCTATCATGGGTATCTTTAGCCTAGACCTTGGCAAGCCGCTAACGCTGCAAATTCACAGCGGCGAAGATAGAGTATTGCCACTGCTTAAGCCATATATCGTAGAATAACAGTGCATGAAATGACGGCTGGCTCGACAAAGGAATTAACCTTGTGCTAGAACCGCATGATAATTGAGAAAATCGCTCAATTCTAATGCGGCAAAACGCTCAAGGTTAAATTCCCTTATCGAACCAGCCTCTTTTTTATACGTGGAGGGTTAGTTATGAAATATTACCTTGCAATTGATATTGGTGCGTCCAGCGGGCGGCATATGCTTTGCTGTGTAAAGAATAGCAAAATTGAGTATGAAGAGATACATCGTTTCCCGAATGGTGTGGTGGATAGGAATGGTACACTGTGCTGGGATTTGGATGCGCTGTATGCAGAAATTTTGGCGGGTATCGGGCGTTGTGCAGAAATTGGTAAAATTCCGATTAGTGTAGGCATTGATACATGGGGTGTGGATTTTGTTCTTTTGGGTGAAAGCGATAATTTGATTGGTGATACCGTAGCTTATAGGGATAGCCGTACCATGGGTATGGACGAGGAAGTGTTTAAGCTTATACCCGAAGCGGAGCTTTACAGCCGTACGGGTGTGCCAAAAATGATATACAACACAATTTATCAGTTGATGGCAGCAAAAAAAGCAGGGCTGCTTAACGGTGCAAAAAAAATGTTGATGATTCCGGATTATTTGCACTATCGTTTAACAGGGTCAGGCATAGCAAAAACGGAATATACAAACGCTACTACAACGGGGCTTGTAAATGCCGCAACTGGACAGTGGGATAAAGAGGTTATAAAAATTTGCGGTTATCCCGCAGAAATTTTTCAAGAAATTGTGCAGCCGGGTACAACGCTTGGCGGGTTTACATCGGAAGTGCAAGGTATAGTGGGATTTGATGCAAAAGTTGTAGCTCCTGCTACGCATGATACTGCTTCTGCTATAGCCGCAGTGCCTGCGCAAACAAGCGATGTGCTGTATATTAGTTCCGGCACATGGTCTATTATTGGCACGGAAAAGGAAAAGCCGGATACTTCTGCCGTTAGCATGGCAAAAGGGTTTTCCAATGGCGGCGGATATGGAAATCGCACGATATATCTCAAAAATATCATGGGATTATGGATGATTCAGTCCGTTAAAAAAGAATTAGGGGACGAATATAGCTTTGCAGAACTGTGTACATTGGCAGAAGCGGAAACGATTGCTTCCTTGATAGACTGCAACCACCGACGGTTTTTTGCCCCCAAAAGCATGATAGACGAGATTAAAAATGCATGTAAAGAAAGCGGTCAAACCATCCCGCACACACCGGGGCAGCTTGCCGCTGTCATTTACAATAGCCTTGCCGCCTGTTATAAGACAGCAGCAAAAGAGCTGGAAGATATAACAGGTGTAGCCTACCCCGCAATAAATATCATTGGCGGCGGCGCAAATGCTACGTATTTAAATGAGCTTACAGAAAAAGTTACGGGCAAAAAAGTGTATGCAGGCCCGACAGAAGCTACCGCCATTGGCAATGCCTTGGCGCAAATGATAGCCGCCGGGGAGTTTAAGGATATCGCTGAAGCACGAAAAAGAATCCTACCGCTTTAAATAGCGGCAGGATTCTTTTATTTTATTGAGCCAATGCAAGTAAGTTCCATGGTCTGGAATAGGGTCTTTCCAGTGCGCTCCAGTCTGGAGAAGGAATGAGTTCTGTCCATGTTTTATGGATGCCGTCTTCATGCATTTCAAACAGGTTAGAGTTTGTTGCTTCTTGAATATGCAGATAGAACCAAGTGTTTGTGTCCATGTTATCTACAAAGGTAGCCATGCCCGGTAGCAAGTCGTTTGCGCTTTGTGGCAAGCGACCAAGTACACGGTTTATTAGTGCTACTGCTTCTGCACGGGTGATGTGTCTGTCAGGCACAAAGCTGCCGCCCGGGAAGCCGGTTATCCAGCCCATACGTGCTGCCGCATTAATTTGTGCTGCTGCCCAGTGGTCTTCTACGTCAGGGAACATATTCGGTCCTTCAAACGGAAGCCCTGTAAAGAAGCGGGTCATTGCTACGGCAAATTCTGCACGGGTTATAGCACGTTGCGGTTGGAACGTGTCGTCCGGCATACCGGTGAATACACCTGCGTTTGTCATGGTAGAAACTGCATTGTTAAACCAGTCGTAGCTTTGCACGTCTGAGAATGGATTTTGCTGCGACCACATTTGCGCCCTGTATTCATCGTCTATCAAACGGAAGAATATCGTTGCTACTTCTGCACGGGTAATGCTGTCGTTTGGTCTAACCATGCCGTTGGCATCGCCTATCATATAGGCGTGGTGTATTGGACTAAATGGAATGGTAGGTGTTATTTGGTACATGACATCAACTCCCGGTCTTGCTGCTGCGCCCGGTGAACCGCCGGAAACAGTTGGGGCTTGCGGACTGCTTCCCTCTTTTTCTACATCGCTAAATCTTATAAAAAATCTGTTTATTAACGTGTTGCCCGGTGCGTCGTTAGATACTATAAAGGTAAGCACAACTTCGTTGCCAAGGGCAAACCCTACAGGAACAGTGCCAAAGAACAAGCCGATATCTGTATAGTAGATGTTGCCCGGTTGCGGCAAGCTAAAGTTGAACGGTGCGTTTGCATTAATGCCCGTTGCATGAGTGTGCCATGTTGTGTCGCCTGCAACCCTGTAGCGGATTTCGTAGGTTATACCTGCGCCGCCCGTGAAGGCAGGAACACTGCCGGATTGGAAGTTCATGCCCAAGCCGGGGCGGTCTAACAATGTGAAGTTTGCTACAGATGTTGTTTCCGGGTTGTGGAAGCCTTGCAGCGTCCAGTTAAGCGTTTCGCCAACATTAACTGTCAAGCGGTCGGGGTTTTTAAGCATTCTGCGGGCAGTAAGTTCTACAGTGTTGGTTCTGCGCCCTGCAACGGTTGCCGTGTTGCGGAATACACGCTCGTAAACGCCGTTAGACATTTGGTTTACTGTTACTTCAAAAGTAGCGGTTATGGTGTCGGCTGCTGCTATTGAAGGCATAGTCCAAGTAATGGTATTGCCCGAAATACTTGGGATAATTGTTGTGTTGACTACATTGTTTATGCGAAGCACTGCGCTGTTTGGCACAAGTGTCATACCGCTTGGGATGATATCTTGGATTACGATGTTGCTTAAAGAATAGTTGCCGCTGTTACGTGCGGAGATAGTGTAGGTTACTGTGTGGCCAATAATTACATGCCCGCCGTGCGGCGTGTCGGCTTGTTTGCTTATTACAAGGTCGTAGATAGAGCCTGTAGGCGGAGTGGTAGTAGATGCAGCCCGCCATACGGCGTACACGTTAACATTGCTATCCAACGGGACATCAACAGCCGTTACAAGCGCAGGTGCAGGTGCAGTCGCAGTCAAAATATTTGCAATAGGAGTTAAGCTCCAGCCAACAAATGTTACATTTGTTAGTGTTCCGTTTTGCATTACTTGTGGATGCGTTGGCACGGTAGATGATAGCGGTCTGTCTGTGCCT
>Ga0131853_10010015_pt1 | contig 17349 bp, 16 predicted proteins | sample TergutLab28metaG_FD_92764 | JGI IMG/M metagenome (GOLD analysis project Ga0131853, IMG submission 92764) | Labiotermes labralis P1 segment gut microbial communities from Petit-Saut dam, French Guiana - Lab288 P1 (version 2) (version 2) | ecosystem: Host-associated > Arthropoda: Insects >... | reverse complement strand
AGGCCCTCACCCCCGGGGGCGGGGGGGGCGGGCAACTGGATCCGACGCGCATTCGCATCGACGATCTCGCGTTTACGATTCAGGATCCGTTGCTATCGAAGGTGCGCGGGCAGTTGCGCAAGCAGCACGGTTTTCCGCGCGGGCCGAAGGCGAAGTTCAAGGTGAGCGCCGTGTATTCGGACGAGCCGCTGATCTATCCCGAGGCCGCCGTGTGCGATGTCGACCCTGAGGCTGAACACGTGGTGACGTCGCCGGGGCATCATGCGCCGGTGGGGCTGAACTGCGCGGGTTTCGGCTCGAGCGTGTGCGTGACCGCGAGCTTTGGTTTTGCGGCGGCCGCGCATGTGCTGCGGGCGCTGGCGCGCAACCCTGCATCAAACCCCACCCGCCGATAACAACCCCCTCAGTTGAGCAGCATACTCAACTTGCGCCGCCACTCGCTCACGAGCTGCGGCTGATGCGCGGCGAGGTCGAACACCGACAGCATCGTCTTGCGGCCGATATCGTCGCGGAACGTGCGGTCGCGTTTCACGATATCCAGTAGCTGTTCGAGCGCGAGTGCGTACTTGCGGTGTGCAATCAGCGCATTCGCGAAATCGAAACGCGCCTCCAGATCTTCGGGATGCGAAGCCACGCGCGCTTCGAGCGCGTCGGTCGGCGGCAGATCCGCGGCGGCGTCGAGTGCGTCGAGGCGCGTCTTGATCGCGTTGTAGCGCGCGTCGATGCCCTGCGTCGTCTTCGGCGAGAGCAGTTCGGCTTCCTTGTGCGCATCGTCGGCGCGATTGTCGGCGAGCAGCAGTTCGATCAGATCCATGCGCGCGTCGTCGTTGCCCGGTTCATAGGCGAGCGCGGACTGCAGCGCGTCGTAGGCGTCCTCGCGGCGGCCGTCGGCCAGCGCTTCCTGCGCCGCCAGCAGCGCGGCCTGGCCCGCGTCCGGCACGAGCCCGTCGATGAACTGGCGCAGTTGTCCTTCCGGCAGCACGCCGATGAACTGGTCGACCGGACGTCCATCCACGAACGCGACGACGTGCGGAATGCTGCGCACCTGGAAGTGCGCGGCGAGTTCCTGGTTTTCGTCGACGTTGACCTTCGCGAGCTTCCACTTGCCCGCGTATTCGGCTTCGAGCTTTTCGAGCATCGGGCCGAGCGTCTTGCACGGGCCGCACCACGGCGCCCAGAAGTCGATCAGCACGGGCGCGAGCGTCGAGGCTTCGATCACGTCTTTTTCAAAGGTGGCCAGGGTCGTATCCATTGCGTTCTCGCTCGATTCAGTGTTCTGACGACAGTACATGGGGACGAAACACACCGGTTCAACCGGTGCGGCCGCTGCCGTCGATGAGGTCGGCACGCGTCCCGCTTCGTTAGTTGAGGGTGTCAGCGCGGCTTCGGTTCCGGCAGCGGAATCCATTCGGTTTCGCCGGGAACGTGGCCCATTTCCTGACGCATCCACGCGGCCTTGGCACGCTCGATCTTCTCGCGCGACGTCGCCACGAAGTTCCATTCGATAAAACGCTCGCCATCGATCCGCTCGCCGCCCAGCAGCATCACGCGCGCACCGCTCTGGCTCGCGAGCGTGACGGTCTCGCCTGGCACGAGCACGGCCATCGTCGCGACGTCGAGCGGTGTGCCGTCGATCGACAGATCGCCTTCGACGAGATACACGCCGCGCTCCTCATGCTCGGCATCGAGCGCGAGGGCGCTGCCCGGCGCGAAATCGGCGGCGACATAGAGCGTGCCGCTGAACGTTTCGACGGGCGACGTCGCGCCGAACGCCGTGCCCGCGACCACGCGCAGCGTCACGCCGTTGCGTTCGATCTGCGGCAGCGTGCTGGCGGCGTGATGAAAGAACGACGGCTCGGCTTCCTCGTGTTCGCGCGGCAGCGCGACCCAGGTCTGGATGCCGTGCACCGTTCCTCCCGTCTTGCGCGCCGCGTCCGGCGTGCGCTCGGAATGGACGATGCCGCGGCCCGCGGTCATCCAGTTCACGTCGCCCGGGACGATCTCCTGCTGCGAGCCGATGCTGTCGCGGTGCATGATCGTGCCGTCGAACAGATACGTCACCGTCGCGAGCCCGATATGCGGATGCGGGCGCACGTCGAGACCCTGGCCCGGCGGGAGCGTGGCCGGGCCCATGTGATCGAAGAAGATGAATGGCCCGACGAGGCGCGCGGCCAGCGCGGGCAGCACACGCCGCACGAGCAGGTTGCCGATGTCGCGCGTATGGGGCTTCAGAACCGCTTTGATCGCTGTGGACATGAACGTTTCCTTGGGGGCCGCACGGGGCGCGGAAGGGTGAGGGGGCCGATGCGCGCGCGGGCACGCTCGGGCGCGCCCTCATTCTAGCGCCCGATGTGGGAGGCGGTGCGCGTGCGCGGATCGCCCTGTACACTCGGGAATTCGAACAACGACAACGCGGAGCGGGGGATGTCGCCAAAGGATTTGTTGCTGGCGCTGGTGGTCGTGGTGGCGTGGGGCGTGAATTTCGTGGTGATCAAGGTGGGTCTGCATGGCGTGCCGCCGATGCTGCTCGGCGCACTGCGCTTTGCTCTGGCGGCGTTTCCGGCCGTGTTGTTCGTCAAGCGCCCGAACATGCCGCTGAAGTGGCTGCTCGCCTACGGTGCGACGATTTCGCTCGGCCAGTTCATCTTTCTGTTTTCCGCGATGTACGTGGGCATGCCGGCCGGGCTCGCGTCGGTCGTGCTGCAGGCGCAGGCGTTCTTTACGCTCGGTTTCGCGGGGATTTTCCTCGGCGAACGCTTTCGCGCGCCGAGCGTCGTGGGTCTGCTGATCGCGGCCGCCGGCCTTGCGGTCATCGGCATGCAATCGACGGCGGGCGGCGGCATGCAGGCCATGACGCTCGCGGGTTTCTTGCTGACGCTGTGTGCGTCGGTGATGTGGGCGCTCGGCAATATCGTCACGAAGAAGGTCGGGCAGGTCGATCTCGTGGCGCTCGTCGTATGGGGGAGCCTCGTGCCGCCGCTGCCGTTTTTCGTGCTTTCCTGGTTCTTCGAAGGGCCGCACCATATCGAGCGCGCGCTCGAGGGCATCTCGATGACCTCGGTGCTGGCCATCGTCTATCTCTCGTTCGTCGCCACGCTGCTCGGCTACAGCCTCTGGAGCCGCCTGCTGGCGAAGCATCCCGCCAGCCAGGTCGCGCCGTTCTCGCTGCTGGTGCCGATCGTCGGGCTGGCTTCCGCGTCGCTGCTGCTCGGCGAGCGTCTGACCCCCGGCGAAATCGGCGGCGCCGCGCTCGTGATGGGCGGTCTGTGCGTGAACGTATTTGGCGGCTGGGTGAGGCAGCGTTTCGCCGCGGCGCGCTAGTTCAAGTGATGGCGGTGCGTGACTAAAGTTATCGGGAATCCGGCCGTTAGTCGGAGCAGATCAGGCTTGGGGTGGCTCGCGATGGGCGTAGCCGGCGAGACTCCAGTGTTACCGACATCTGACCTCTATCCCGGAGTCATGCAACATGAAGCGATCCCCCAGCCTGAAGGCGCGTCTGGCCGCGGTTTTTATCGTGCTCGGCCTGCTTTGTCTCATCATTGCCGGAGTCGGGATGAAGGCGTTGCAGACAGCGAACGCCCGCGCCCAGCACATCTACGACACGCTGACTTTGCCCGGCCAGGCCTATGAATCGTCGTACATCCTGAACCTGGTGTCGGCGATGGCGGCAATGGAAAGTGCCGGCGCCCCCGATCCGGCGGCGCGCAAGGGGGGTATCGATTTTATCGGGCAGATTCGCAAGCAGGCCGCAGTGCAGTTCGACCTGTTCAAAAACAGTCCGAAGGACGATGCGATCAAGGACATCTCCGCGCAGATCGAAAAGGACCAGGCGAAGTTCGACGAGGTTTTCCCTCGCCTCGTGAATGCGATTGAGCAAGGCGATACCGCGGGTGCAATGGCGATCGAGGGGAGCGAACTGCACCCGGCCGGCGCGGCGCTGTTCGAAGAAGCGATGCAGATGCACAAACTGCTGGGCGAACGCGCCAAAGCCCATAACGAAGCGGGCGTGGCCGATTACGAGCGCATGATGATGGTCATGATCGCGTTGCTCGTGATCGGCGGTCTGGCAGCCGGTGTGTATGGCTGGGTGCAGTTGCGTCTGGTCGTGACGAGCATCGGCGGTTTGCGCGAAACACTGCAGCGTGTGAGCGAGACGCTCGACCTCACGCACCGCGCGCCGGTGAAGAACATGGACGAAATCGGTGTGACGTCGACGGCATTCAACCACCTCATGGATCGCGTTTCCGACGTCATGCAGACCGTGCACGATGCCGCCGAATCGGTTAATTCGGCTTCGTCGGAATTGTCCGCGGGTAACGTCGATCTGTCTTCGCGCACCGAAGAGCAGGCGGCGTCGCTCGAACAGGCCGCTGCGAGCATGGACGAGCTGACCGGCACGGTGCGCCAGAACGCGGAAAACGCGCGTCAGGCGTCGAGCCTTGCCGCCAACGCGGCTGACACGGCGAATCGTGGCAACGAAGTCGTGGCGCAGGCGGTGGGCACGATGCGTGATCTGAGCGAAAGCTCGGCGAAGATTGCCGACATCACGGGCATCATCGAAGGTATCGCGTTCCAGACCAATATTCTTGCGCTCAACGCCGCGGTGGAAGCCGCTCGCGCGGGCGATCAGGGGCGCGGATTCGCGGTGGTTGCGGGCGAGGTGCGTGCATTGGCGCAGCGCTCTGCGGCGGCAGCCAAGGAGATCAAGGAGCTGATCGACACATCGGTCAGCACTTCGGCACGCGGCTCGGACCTCGTCAACCATGCCGGCGAATCGATGGGTGAGATCATCGCGGCCGTCACGCGCGTGACTGACATCATGGGCGAAATCGCGGCCGCTTCGGAAGAGCAGAGCCGCGGCATCGATCAGGTTAGCCAGGCGGTCACGCAGATGGATCAGATGACTCAGCAGAACGCGGCGCTCGTCGAGGAGGCGAGCGCGGCGACCCATTCAATGCACGATCAGGCGGGGCGTCTGAAGAGCGGTGTGGAGACCTTCAAGTTCGCGAAGCACGGCTCGCAGGTATCGTCCGGATCCAGACTGTCGGCCGCGGTGTCGGCGAGTGCGACGGCGCGCAGCGAACGGCGCGCACCCGTGAAAAGCCAAACGACGGCTGCGGCGCGCGACGTCAAATCGGCTGCGGTGCCGGCCCCGCGAGTGGCGGCGTCTGCACCGGCCCGCGTGGCGGCGTCTGCTGCGGTCCCCGCAGCCTCCGCATCGCGCGATGCGGACACGGATTGGGAAACGTTCTGATGCTGTGACGGCGGCGCGGCGAGGGTGTTGAACCCCACTCCGCGCCGTTTGCTTCTTTACGCCATCCGATTCTTCGCCAGCGGCGGATTCGCCGCGAAATAGCGCTTGATGCCCTTGAGAATCGCATCCGCCATCTTGTCGCGATAGTCGGGATCGTTGAGCTTATGCTCTTCGTCCGGATTGCTGATAAAGGCGGTCTCGACGAGGATCGACGGAATATCGGGCGCCTTGAGCACGGCGAAGCCCGCCTGTTCGACCCGGCCGCTATGCAGCTTGTTGATGTCGCCGACTTCGTTCAAAACGAAGTCGCCGTAACGCAGCGAGTCGTGGATCTGCGCGGTCGTCGACATATCGAACAGCGCGCGATTCACCGCGGCGTCCTCGGTCTGGATGTTGATGCCGCCGATCAGATCCGACGAATTTTCCTTGTTCGCCATCCAGCGCGCCGCCGCGCTCGACGCGCCGTGGTCGGACAGCGCGAACACCGATGAGCCGCGCGCGAGCGGCGTCGTGAACGCGTCCGCGTGCACCGAGACGAACAGATCCGCCCCCACGCGTCGCGCTTTTTGCACGCGAACGTTCAGGGGTACGAAGAAGTCGGCGTCGCGCGTCATCATCGAGCGCATGTTCGGCTGCGCGTCGATTTTCGCGCGCAGTCGCTTCGCGATATCGAGCGCGATGTGCTTTTCATACGTGCCGCCGCTGCCGATCGCGCCCGGATCTTCGCCGCCGTGACCCGGGTCGATCGCGACGGTCAAGAGACGCGTGACGCCGGCTCGCCCGGCCTTGGGCGTGACGAAGCCGTAGTTGTCGTCGCCGCCGTCCTGCGCGAGCGATTGCGCCTTCGAGCCGGACTTGGGCGGGCGCTGCGCGAGCGATTCGTGCGGCGCCGCGGACGGCGACGGCGTGTGCGCGGCGGGGCCGGAAGGCGTGCCGCCCGCGTCGTTCTGCGCGTAATGCTGGAAGAAGGCGTCGGCGTTGTCGCTGGCCGGCGCGTGTGGCGTGGGCGGCGCGGGTGGCGCCGCGGGGCCCGCGAGCGTCGAAGGCGGCGCGTCGTGGCGCATCGCCTCGTTCGTTTCGAACTGCTGCTCTTTTTTCTCGGTCTGCGCGAGCAGATCCATCAACGGATCGGGCGCGACGGCCGGATACAGGTCGAACACGAGCCGGTAGCGATACGAGCCCACGGGCTGCAGCGAAAACACCTGCGGTTTCACCGAACCCTTGAGGTCGAACACCATGCGCACGACGTGCGGCTGATACTGGCCGACGCGCACCGAATGGATCTGCGGATCGTTCGGCGTGATCTTCGAGACGAGGTTCTTCAGTGCGGTGTCGAGATCGAGTCCGCTGATGTCGACGACGAGACGATCGGGACTCTGCAGCATCTGCTGCGAGGTCGTGAGCGGCTGATCCGATTCGATCGTCACGCGCGTATAGTCGCGCGCGGGCCATACGCGCACGCCGATCACCGAGGTCGCCCATGCGAGGCGCGGGCCTGCGAGGGCCAGCACGAGCGTCGATGCGCCCGCTTTCAGGATTTGCCGGCGGCGCCATTTGTGCGTGGCGGTGGCGGCGGATTCGATCGAGCGGAACGGTTTGATTAACATCTTTCCAGACATGCCTTTCCTGATGCGCTGTATGCGTGAGCGGTCAGCACGCGGCCTTCGCCGTGTGCTCCCGGTTCGAGCGAAAACACGAGATCCGGTACGCCGAGCAGGCCACCCGCGCGTTGCGGCCATTCGACGAGACACACCGCGCCGGCCGCGAAATATTCGCGAAAGCCGGCGTCGGCCCATTCGGCCGGATCGCTGAACCGGTACAGATCGAAGTGATAGAGCTGGAGTTCCCCATGCGCCGATGTCACCGTATAGGGCTCGACGAGCGTGTAGGTCGGGCTGCGCACGCGTCCCGCGTGGCCGAGTGCGCGCAGCGTGGCGCGCACGAGCGACGTCTTGCCTGCGCCGAGATCGCCGAGCAGCTGCACGTGCAGGCCGGTGAACGGCGCGGAATGTGTGGATGGTGCGCGGCAGGCTTCGAGCGCGCGCGCGAAACGTGCGCCGAATGCATCGGTTGCGGCTTCGTCCTCGAGTTCGAAACGACGTTCGAGCAGGACAGCGGCAGGAGCTTGCTGCGGGTGTTCGGAATCGGGCGTGACGGACCTGGAGTGCATTGCTCGGTAAAATGACGTAATGAACCGTAGTTCTTCGTCTTCCTCTTCAAGCCCTGCGTCTGTCCTCGCGGACACCGCAGGGGATTCGCGCGACCCGGTGCCGGGCGCTTCGTCTACGTCGCCATCGACATCGCTCGATGACGCGGCACTTGCCGCGCTCGCGACGCGCATCCGGACATGGGGGCGCGAACTGGGGTTCAGTGCGATCGGCATCAGCGACACCGATCTGTCGCATGCCGAAGCGGGCCTCGCCGCGTGGCTCGAAGAGGGCTGCCACGGCCAGATGGATTATATGGCCAAACATGAGATGAAACGCGCAAGGGCACATGAGCTTGTGGCCGGTACGCGACGCGTCATCAGTGTTCGGATGGCTTATATGCCCGTGTCGGTGCTTGCGCCGCAAAGCGCGAAAGGCACGGGTAAGACGGACGAAACCGCAGCGCAAGATGACGATGCTTTTGTGCCTGGCACGCACACGCATGACGACTGGCGCGCTCGCGAACTTGCGCGACTCGACGATGCGCAGGCCGCGGTCGTCTCGATCTACGCGCGAGGGCGCGATTATCACAAGGTATTACGCGCGCGGCTGCAGCAACTGGCCGAGCGCATCGAGGGCGAGATCGGTCCCTATGGGCATCGCGTGTTCACCGATTCCGCGCCGGTACTCGAAGTGGAGCTCGCGCAGAAGGCGGGTATCGGTTGGCGCGGCAAGCACACGCTGCTGTTGCAGCGCGATGCGGGCTCGCTGTTTTTCCTCGGCGAGATTTACGTCGATCTGCCGCTGCCCACCGATGCGGACGATCCCGCCATCGTCGATGCGCCGCAAACGCCCGGCGCGCACTGCGGAAGCTGCACGCGCTGCATCAGCGCATGCCCCACGGGCGCGATTACCGCGCCGTATCGCGTCGATGCGCGACGCTGCATTTCGTATCTGACGATCGAATTGCGCGGCAGCATTCCCGTGGAGCTGCGCGAGCTGATCGGCAATCGCGTGTATGGCTGCGACGACTGCCAGCTCGTGTGTCCATGGAACAAGTTCGCACAGGCCGCGCCGGTCGCCGATTTCGACGTGCGGCACGGGCTCGATCGCGCTACGCTCGTCGAACTGTTTGGCTGGAGCGCGAAGGAGTTCGACGAACGCATGCAGGGCAGCGCGATTCGGCGTATCGGTTTCGAGTGCTGGTCGCGCAATATCGCGGTGGCGATGGGCAATGCGTTGCGCGCGGACCGTGGCAGCAAGGCGCTCGATGCCGACGCGCGCGCGGCTATCGTGGCGGCGTTGCGCGCGCGCGAGCACGATGCCTCGGAGCTGGTCCGCGAGCATGTGCTGTGGGCGCTCGAAGCAGTGTAAGAGAAGCGGCGTAAGAGATTGGAGGCAACCATGTTCAACGCAGTAATCGATGCACCGTTCGGCTGTGTCGGCATTCGCGCCGACGACATCGCCGTGCGCGAAATCGTCTATCTGCCCGACACGACGGCGCGCATCGCACCGGATAATGCGCTCGCGGCGCAGGCAGCCGGGCAGATCGAACGCTACTTCGACGACGCGCGCGCGGGCTTCGACCTGCCGCTCGCCGCGCTCGGCACGTCGTTTCAGCGACGCGTATGGCAAGGCATCTGCGCGATCGAAGCGGGCGACGTGCTGACCTACGGCGAACTCGCGCGACGCATCGAGAGCGTGTCGGCGCGCGCGGTCGGTCAGGCGTGCGGCTCGAATCCGTTTCCGCTTGCGATTCCATGTCATCGCGTGGTGTCGGCGAGCGGCATCGGCGGCTTCGCGCATCATGGCGGCGACGGCTTCTTTCGCAATGTAAAGCGCTGGCTGCTCGCGCACGAAGGCGTATCCATCCGATGATGTCCCCCGACTCCGGTATGAACGCACAGGCCACCGCAGAGGCCGACGACGCACTGTCCGCCGAGGCTTCCGAAGCACTGGGCGCGAGCCTCTTGGCGATCGATACGTTCTGCGATGCGATCTGGCTCGAACACGGCCTCTCGCAGAACACGCTCGACGCGTATCGGCGCGATTTGCGTCTGTTTGCGCAGTGGCTCGCGCGCGAGCGCGGGCGCACGCTCGACACCGCACACGAAGAAGATCTGCACGCCTATAGCGCGTGCCGCACCGAAGACAAACCGACCTCGATGAACCGGCGGCTTTCGGTGTTTCGTCGCTACTTCGGCTGGGCGCTGCGCGAACAGCGCGTGCATGCCGATCCGACCGTGCGCGTGCGCTCGGCGAAACAGCCGCCGCGCTTTCCGACGACGCTGACCGAAGCGCAGGTCGAGGCGCTGCTCGGCGCACCGGACGTCGAGACGCCGCTCGGGCTGCGCGACCGCACGATGCTCGAACTGATGTACGCAAGCGGGCTGCGCGTGACGGAACTGGTGACGTTGAAGACCGTCGAGGTCGGGCTCAACGAGGGGGTCGTGCGGGTGTTCGGCAAAGGCTCGAAGGAGCGGCTGGTGCCGTTCGGCGAAGAGGCGCAGACGTGGATCGAACGCTATCTGCGCGACTCGCGGCCGGCGCTGCTCGGCGCGCGCGCCGCCGATGCGCTGTTCGTGACCGCGCGCGCCGAGGGCATGACGCGGCAGCAGTTCTGGCACATCATCAAGCGCCACGCGGCGGCGGCGGACATTCACGCGCCGCTCTCGCCGCACACGCTGCGGCACGCGTTCGCTACGCACCTGCTCAACCACGGCGCGGACCTGCGCGTGGTGCAACTTTTGCTCGGCCACAGCGATATCTCGACGACGCAGATCTATACGCACGTCGCGCGCGAGCGTCTGCGGCTCCTGCACGGCAAGCACCATCCGCGCGGCTGAGGTGCGGGTGACCTCGTGCACGGCCCCGCCCGGTACAATGTACCGATGAGCAAATCGAAACATGTCTCCGAAACGCCCGCCACGCAGATGCTGCGTCGCGCGGGCATCGCTTTCGGCGAGCATCCTTACGAATACGTCGAACACGGCGGCACGTCCGAATCGGCGCGCCAGCTCGGTGTGGACGAGCATCGCGTCGTCAAGACGCTCGTCATGGAAGACGAGAACGCGAAGCCGCTCATCGTGCTGATGCATGGCGATCGCACAGTGTCGACGAAGAATCTTGCGCGCCAGGTCGGCGCAAAGCGTATCGAGCCATGCAAGCCCGAAGTGGCGAACCGGCACTCGGGGTATCTGGTGGGCGGCACGTCGCCGTTCGGCACGAAGAAAACGATGCCGGTCTACGTCGAATCGACGATCCTCGATTTCGACGAGATTCTGCTCAACGGCGGCCGCCGCGGTTATCTCGTGAGTCTCGCGCCTGGCGTGCTCGTCACGCTGCTGGGCGCGAAGCCCGTGCAATGCGCGAGCGTCGAGTGATTTTGCGCGTCTGCCTCCGCGTCTGCCCCAGCATCTGCCTCCATTCGGGCGCCTCGTGGCGGCGCGCTTCGGTAGAATGTGCAGCCTTATGTGCAGCCTTCCGGTCGCGCGCCGCGCGCCTCCTTCACCTTCCATCGGGTTTCATGCATGCATAACCTGTTCGTTGCCGTCCTCGCCTATCTGATCGGCTCCGTTTCGTTTGCCGTGATCGTGAGCACCGCGATGGGCCTCGACGATCCGCGCACCTACGGCTCGGGCAACCCCGGCGCGACCAACGTGCTGCGCAGCGGCAACAAGAAGGCCGCGGTCCTCACGCTGATCGGCGATGCCTTCAAAGGCTGGCTGGCCGTATGGCTCGTCGCGCACTTCGGTCCGCGCTATGGCCTCGGCGATACCGCGGTCGCGCTCGCCGCCATCGCCGTGTTCCTCGGGCACCTGTATCCGGTGTTCTTCCGCTTCCAGGGCGGCAAGGGCGTGGCGACCGCCGCCGGCGTGCTGCTCGCGATCCATCCGGTGCTGGGCATCGCCACGCTGCTCACCTGGCTCATCGTCGCCTTTTTCTTCCGCTATTCGTCGCTCGCGGCGCTGGCCGCGGCCGTGTTCGCGCCGCTGTACGACGTCTTCCTGTTTGGCCCGCACGTCGTCGCGCTGGCGATTCTCGCCATGAGCGCGCTGCTGTTCTGGCGCCACCGCGCGAATATCTCGAAGCTGATTGCAGGCACCGAAAGCCGTATCGGCGACAAAAAGAAGGCCGCACAAGGCGGGCAGTAAGCCCTGCGCGCGAGAACGGGCGCAAGGGCGGCCGTCCGCGCAAGCAACGGGACGTGGCGCAGCAGGAGGTCAGGGAATCGGCGTGAAGCGGCTGGGGAACGGCGGGTAAAGCCAGGCAGTTGAAGCGGGCACACGCCGGGCCCGCTGCCGTATCGGAGCCGGTCAGTCGCGGAAGTTGTTGAAGTCGAGCGGCGTGTCGGTCACGTCTTTGCGCAGCATGGCGATCACGCTTTGCAGATCGTCGCGCTTGGTGCCCGTGACGCGCACGGCATCGCCCTGGATGCTCGCCTGGACCTTGATCTTGCTGTCCTTGATGAGCTTGACGATCTTCTTGGCGAGGTCGCCCGAAACGCCTTTTTTCACGGTGACGACCTGCTTGACCTTGTCGCCGCCGATCTTCTCGATCTTGCCGTAGTCGAGAAAGCGCACGTCCACGTTGCGCTTGGCCATCTTCGAGATCAGCACGTCCTTGACCTGGCCGAGCTTGAAGTCGTCGTCGGCGAACGCGGTCAGTTCGCGTTCCTTTTGCTCGACGCGCGCGTCCGAGCCCTTGAAGTCGAAGCGCGTCGAGATCTCCTTGTTGGATTGCTCGATGGCGTTCTTTACTTCGATCATGTTGGCTTCGCAGACGACGTCAAACGATGGCATGGCTTTCTCCCAATAGTGCACGCGGTTGCGCCTGGCCCGACGCCCGAGGGGCGCGGCACCGCGCACTCGCTATAATCACGGACCGGCGCCATTTTACCGGCGTCGTGGCGTTTTGCCCAAGGCCGCTGGCCGCACCCGCACTGATTCCGCTCTGATGTCCGTTCCCGCTCCCGTCTCCGTTGCTTCGCCTCCCGCTTCGCATCCCGTGTGGTTCGCCGCGGGCTATTCGCTGCGCGCGCACAACACGTTCGGTTTCGACGTGCGCACGCGCCTCGCCTGCAGCATCAGCAGCGAAACGGATCTGCTCGATGCCCTGCGCGATCCGCGCGCGGAGGGCCTGCCGGTCCTCGTGCTCGGCGGCGGCAGCAATGTGGTGCTCACGCGCGATTACGAGGGGCTGGTGCTGCTCGTGGCGTTGCGCGGGCGCCGTGTGGTGCGCGAAGACGACGAAGCCTGGTACGTCGAAGCCGCCGCCGGCGAGAACTGGCACGATTTCGTGGCGTGGACGCTCGACGCCGGCATGCCAGGCCTCGAAAATCTCGCGCTGATCCCGGGCACGGTCGGCGCGGCGCCGATCCAGAACATCGGCGCCTATGGCCTCGAGATGGCCGAGCGCTGCGTGTCGGTGCGCGCGATCGAGATGGCGACGGGCACGGTCACGGAATTCACGGCCGTCGACTGCTGTTTCGGCTATCGCGACAGCTTCTTCAAGCGGGAAGGGCGCGAGCGCTTCCTGATCAGTTCCGTGACGTTTCGGCTGGCCAAACAATGGCGGCCGAACGCCGGCTACGCGGATCTCGCGCGCGTGCTCGCCGGGCGCACCGGCGCCGGTGCGCCGGGAGTGGCGGGTGTGGCGGGTATGTCCGACGCGCGGGCGATCTTCGATGCGGTGGTGTCGGTGCGGCGCGCGAAGCTGCCGGATCCGCTCGTGCTCGGCAACGCGGGCAGCTTCTTCAAGAACCCGGTGATCGACGCGTCGCAGTTCGACGCGCTGTTCGCACGCGAGCCGGACATCGTCTCGTACCGTCAGTCCGATGGGCGCGTGAAGCTCGCGGCGGGCTGGCTGATCGACCAGTGCGGCTGGAAGGGCCGCGCGCTGCGCGCGGCGGCCGTGCACGACGCCCAGGCGCTCGTGCTCGTGAATCGCGGCGGCGCGACGGGCGCCGACATTCTCGAACTCGCGCGGGCGATCCAGCGCGACGTCGAAGCGCGCTTCGGCGTGGCGCTCGAACAGGAGCCGGTGAGCCTCTGAGCCACGGATTTCCGGCGGCGCGCTCGCGCCGTCAGGTCATCTGAGCGTGCGCGGCGAAGACCGGCCCCTGCACGAACCGCACGTCGTACTGCTGCAACTGCTCGAACTGGGCGGCATTCATGACGCGGTTGAAAATCAGCGGAATCCGCAGTCTGGCCGCGTAGCTCACGAGCGGCTTGACCACCGAATCGCGCAGCGCCGAGGCTGCATCCATCTTCACGAAATCGAGCCGCGCCATGTCGGATATCGTCAGGATCTGGCCGGCGTTCGGCAGATTCCCCGCCACCTTGAATCCGTATCGCTGATAGTTTTTCGTCAGATAGCCGAGGAACGTCCGGTGCGCGACCGCCGCTGCGGGCAGCTCGATCACGATGCGCCCCGGGTTCAGTCCGAACGACAGGAGCACACTGGAAAAGTGGCGTCCGTGGTCGTATTTCACACTCTTCACCAGCCCTTCATGCACGCGCAGGAACAGCAGCCCGTGCTGTTGTGAACCGAGAAAATTGATCGCGTGCATCGCGCGCACCATGCGGTCGAGCGCGACGAGTTCGGCATGGTCGAGCGCATCCTGCAACGGATCGCAGGGCACGGCATGGTCGTCTTCCGCGCACAGCGTCACGGCCTGGAAACCGAGTTCGTCGCCGAAACGTGCCGCGCTGTCGGGGTCGGCCGTGAGCGATTGGACACCGCCGTGCACGCTGATGTCGTAGATCGGCTCGTAGGCCGAAAGCAGTTCCATGCCGCGGTGTTTCGCGGTAGCCCAGCCCGCATGCTGGCCGGTTCCGAGTGCGATGTGCTCGCGCAGAAATGGATGAAGGGCCGCGCGGGAAACCAGCTCGGGAATGGTGGGAGCCGTCATGGTGATGTGGGTGGCAAGCACTGCCCCGGGGCTAGCCCAGGGTCGTATGACTCGATGGTAGCAGTCCGTTGGCTCCTGGGCTTAACTTCCTTGTCGTAGGGTTATCGGCCCCACACGGGATGATTCGGGATCAGCGAACGTGCGCCCAGGGTATACACCATATTTCACTAATCATAATTCGTTTTACCATGCGTAAATCGCGTGACGGCTATCGTCGCGCACAGCTGTTGAGCGGCTTGCCGACGTGGGCGAGCAAGCCGCAACCGGTTCCCTGGAGAAACAGTAATGACCGCAACCTTGCGACACCCGCCTCATGACGCCGACGTCCAGCGCGCCTACATGAGCGGTTTTGCCAATGAATTCGCGACAGAAGCGCTGCCGGGCGCGTTGCCCGATGGCCAGAATTCGCCGCAGCGCGCGGCCTACGGCCTGTACGCCGAACAGATTTCGGGCACCGCCTTCACCGCGCCGCGCTCGCACAACCGCCGCTCGTGGATGTATCGCATCCGTCCGGGCGCCGTGCATCAGACGTTCACGCCGGTCGCCGCACGCTCGGTGAATGGCGCGCCGCGTCTGGTCGCCGACTTCGGCGCCGTGCCGCCCACGCCGCCGAATCAGTTGCGCTGGGATGCGCTGCCCATGCCCACGGAGCCCACCGACTTCATCGACGGCTGGGTGACGATGGCGGGCAACGGCTCGGCCGCGTCGATGAGCGGCTGCGCGATCCACCTTTACGCGGCGAACCGCCCGATGGTCGACCGCTATTTCTACAACGTGGACGGCGAACTGCTGATCGTTCCCCAGCAGGGCCGGCTCGCGATCGCGACCGAAATGGGCAAGCTCGAGGTCGAGCCGTTCGAGATCGCGGTGATTCCGCGCGGCGTGCGCTTCTCGGTCGATTTGCCCGATGGCGACGCGCGCGGCTACATCTGCGAAAACTTCGGCGCGCTCCTGCGTTTGCCGGATCTCGGCGTGATCGGCTCGAACGGCCTCGCCAATCCGCGCGACTTCCTCACGCCGTGCGCCGCGTATGAGGACCGCGAAGGCGAGTTCGAACTCGTCGCGAAGATGAACGGCGAGCTGTGGCGCGCGGATATCGGTCATTCGCCGCTCGACGTCGTCGCGTGGCACGGCAACTATGCGCCGTACAAGTACGATCTGCGCCGCTACAACACGATCGGCTCGATCAGCTACGATCACCCCGATCCATCGATTTTCCTCGTGCTGCATTCGCCGACCGACACGCCGGGCGTCGATTCGATCGACTTCGTGATCTTCCCGCCGCGCTGGCTCGCGGCCGAAAACACGTTCCGTCCGCCCTGGTATCACCGCAACGTCGCGAGCGAGTTCATGGGCCTCGTGCACGGCGTCTACGATGCGAAGGCCGAAGGTTTCGTGCCGGGCGGCGTCAGCCTGCATAACTGCATGGCAGGGCATGGCCCCGACGCCGAGACGTTCGAAAAGGCGTCGAATGCCGATACGTCGAAGCCGCACAAAGTCGCCGACACGATGGCGTTCATGTTCGAAACCCGGACACTGATTCGTCCGACGCGCTACGCGCTCGAATCGCAGCAGTTGCAGCGTAACTACCAACAGTGCTGGCACGGCCTCACGAAACATTTCAATCCGGAGAAGCGATGAGCAGTCAATCGACGGGCAACCTCGGGGCGACGCTGGACCCCGCGCGCAAGAGCTGGGTCGACCGCGCCAACGACCCGCAAGCGGATTTCCCGATCCAGAACCTGCCGTTCGGCGTGTTCAGCGATCCGAAACATTCGGCGCCGCGCGTGGGCGTCGCGATCGGCGATCTCGTCGCCGATCTTTCGGTGCTGCACGCGGCCGGCTTGCTGAGCCTGCCCGCAAGCGCGCCGCAGGACGTGTTCGCGCGTGGCGCGCTCAACGGCTTTATCGCGCTCGGTCGCGAGACGTGGCGCAGCGTGCGTATCGAGCTGTCCTCGCTGCTGTCGCGCGAGAACGCGACGCTGCGCGACAACGCCGATCTGCGTGCACGCGCCTTCGTGAGCCAGGCCGATGCCACGCTGCATCTGCCGGTCGAGATCCCTGGCTACACCGATTTCTATTCCTCGAAGGAACACGCGACGAACGTCGGCTCGATGTTTCGTGATCCGAAGAATGCACTGATGCCGAACTGGACCGAGATGCCGATCGGCTATAACGGCCGCGCGTCGTCGGTCGTGGTGAGCGGCACGGACGTGCGCCGGCCGAGCGGGCAGATCAAGCTGCCCGACCAGGAGCGGCCGGTGTTCAGCGCGTGCCGCAAGCTCGACATCGAACTCGAGACGGGCTTCATCATCGGGCGCGGCAATGCGCTCGGCGAGCCGATCGCGTGCGAGGACGCCGAAGCGCACATCTTCGGCATGGTGCTGCTCAACGACTGGAGCGCGCGCGACCTCCAGCAGTGGGAATATGTGCCGCTCGGGCCGTTCAACGCGAAGACGTTCGCGACGTCGATCTCGCCGTGGGTCGTGACGCTCGACGCGCTGGAGCCGTTTCGCGTCGCGCAGCCGCAGCAGGAGCCGCAGCCGCTCGAATACCTGCGCCATGCGGGCGATCACACGTTCGACATCTCGCTCGAAGTGCTGCTGCGCCCGGCAGGCGCAGCCAACGCGACGACGCTCTCGCGCACGAATTTCCGCTACATGTACTGGTCGATGGCGCAGCAGCTCGCGCATCACACGGTGGCGGGCTGCAACACGCGCGTCGGCGATCTGATGGGTTCGGGCACGATCTCGGGACCGACGCCGGACTCGGCCGGCAGCCTGCTCGAACTGACCTGGAACGCGAAGAATCCGCTCACGCTCGAGAACGGCGAGACGCGCGGTTTCATCGAAGACGGCGACGAACTCACGCTCGCGGGCTGGTGTCAGGGCGACGGGTATCGCGTGGGCTTCGGTACGTGCGTCGGCAAGATTCTGCCTGCGCTCAAGGCGTAAAAGCGTAACAAGGGCGCCTTCGGGCGGTGCGATTGGAAAGCCGGTGTGCCTCGAACATAAGAGGCCGCCGGTTTTTTCATT
>Ga0131853_10010014_pt1 | contig 17350 bp, 9 predicted proteins | sample TergutLab28metaG_FD_92764 | JGI IMG/M metagenome (GOLD analysis project Ga0131853, IMG submission 92764) | Labiotermes labralis P1 segment gut microbial communities from Petit-Saut dam, French Guiana - Lab288 P1 (version 2) (version 2) | ecosystem: Host-associated > Arthropoda: Insects >... | reverse complement strand
ACGCATCAGCTGTGCAGGTTGCAGTATTTGGGACCGCAAGAAGCCCCCACTTTTCTCAGGCCATTATCTCCGTAACCGTTCAACTTTGGATATAGGTGTTTTGGGTTATATCGGTATACCTTAACATAAGGAACACTCTCCCTAAGTCTTGCACATTCCTCCTGGGACACCCTGTATATTAAATATGAACAAGTACAACACTCACTAGAACAGCAGTTTTTACCCTTTTTAAATTTGCTCATTTTGCTCTTTAGGTCATTAAGGTAGATTAGGTTGCGCATTCTACTTATTTATTTACTTGTAACAAATTCCAATCTGATAGACCTTGAAAAAAACACAGTTGAGACCTTTAAACAACCACTTAATTGGTTTTTAAGTTACTTATTGTCATAAAATATAAAAAAATCTTTATTCATGTTAAAACCAGAAATGCTCCCACTTTGGACATACAAATTGGATACCACAAGACAATTACCAGTATTCTTCATACCAAATTCCTTGGTATAACTATTGAAAATATGTTAATTTAGAATACCCACCTAAATCAATTACTAAATTAAGTAGGGCCTGTTATGCGATAAGAACTATCAAATCTTTTATGCTGACTGCCACTTGAATTATGGTACATCACGCCTACTTCCTCTCATCAATGAGTTGAGGCTTCATCTTCTGGGGAACTGTTCATCGAATACCAACATTTTTCCACTTCAAAAGAAGTATATAAGAATTATCACCAGTATCAGCATCAGAGTTTCACGCACACATTATCTTAAAAGAACTAAAAATAGGTCCGCTCCAATCTCAATACAGAAGTTCATATGTATGATACCACCCATAGTACTGACCTGTATTTGCCGTTTTCTAGGTTATCAACATATCAAAAAGTAACCTTTTATATGGGTATTACTTACTCCATGGAGCAGCGTCCTTCTTGAGAAGCTAACCAGTTCTCAGCTAGTCAAAAAATTCCCCTTATTTTATGTAACCCGTAGGTTCATTACCGCATTCACAAGTGGCCGCTTATTATGGGTATTAGGATCTTTAACAGTCTTCCCTTTGCAATAAAGGCACTTACCGATAATTTTAAACATTTCAAAATGTTTTTTTTCATTCATTCAATTCATTACAGGAATATTTTGATTTAAATAATCGTAAGTAATTATTATATGGTCCTCATTTTACATCTTTATAAAAAATCACAATTATTTATTGTATTTCCTTTTATGTGGCTGTTTATTCTAAGATTTGGGCCCAAGAAGATCAGAATTTCTCATTTAAAATATTCATTTGGCAGCCACCTTTGAATCTGCTGCCCAGGGCGTCCACACACATCCCCTCCCCCTACAGCTATGCCCCTGGTCATGCATAATAAACACTGAAAATGAAGTAACCTCTTGTAGTACAAGATAAACTAATATTCTGACAGGTTCAGTCAGTGCTTCATAAAATTTGTATTATGCTTCAGCACACACACACACACACATTCCACTGATCCATCACTGTGCTGTAGAAAACTTGGATATGAAACACATTGTGGTACAGTAAAAGGTTAATATATAAGGAGCCATTAGTCATAAAGACAACAATTACAACCAGACAAAAATCATGTACATGTATAACATTGGGTTCATAATTTATTTCCTATAGCAGTAATCATAAACATTTATTTCATGCTTGTAATCTAAAAATTCCTTAATTGAATAAAAGGGTCAAATAATTACCCACCTTTTCAATTCTGCTACAAGGCGCTTCTTATCATTTTTTATATCTATTCTGGGAGTTCAATAAAAATTTATATGTTGGCACAATACACACCTTTTTGAAATTACGTAAGGTTTGCTATTGACCTGTGAAGCTGTAATTTTTTTCTTGTATTAATTCCATACATAGAAAACTTCAAATTCAAATATTCCCTATTATTTGCTATATAAGTCGCTAAAGATGATATATACTGAGATGGTACAACCATTATTTCCAATGCTCTGAAAACAGGTTGACTTCTGATCGTGCTCCCATCATACTTTTCACAAATATTTTCTGTAACTGAATGACCCTTTTGTAGAATTAGCACAAAATATAATTCCACAATTCATTATAGAATAAAAATATGCAAAGTACATCACTTACAGTGTGTCTACATCACTAAATTGATATATATATACATATATATACATATACACACACACATATCTAACAGCATAACAGGCACTATTAAATTTGGATATTATTTGCTCAATATGACTCTTCCAATCCAGATGTTTATCAATTGTCAAACCAAAAAAAAATTGTATTTGTTACTTCTTTAATTTTTTACCTACACAGATAGCTTGAAATGGATTATCTTGGAAATAATTTAGATTAAATTTTAATACATGTCATTTGTAAATATACGAATTAACGACTGGTTACAAACCATTTACTCATATGATTCAACACAAATGCAGACCTCTTTTACAAATCCTATAAATAATTACCAGCAATTAATACACTTGTACCACATGTAAACAGTGGGGGCTGAGATTGGGTTTATACCAAGAGGAACATCACTAATATAGAGTATGAAAAACAAAGGTCGCCAAATTGATCCCTGGGGAATACCAGTTAGATTTCGGTTTCTGGTTTTGTAGTATTATTTCTCAAGCATCAGCTTTTTTATTATTAGATCCAGTCAGTGTTTACTCCTTGTATGCCATAATAATATAATTTAACTATAAGAATTTTACAACTGAAACAATCAAATGCTTTGGCCAAATCACAAAACACAGCCCCTACCTTCTTTCATTAATTAACAGCAGGAAGAATATTATCTGTTAATGTAAAAACTGCATTTTCAATGGAAATTTCTTTTCTAAATGAATTTTTTCTGGTACTAATAAATTATTAACTTGCAATATTCTCTCAGAGATTTTTGGAAATGCAATTAGTAATGATATAAGGCCATAATTTGTCAGTTTCATTTTATCACCCTTCTTAAATATGGGCTTAAATATTGAACACTTAAGTCTCGCAGGATAAATATCAGATTTTAATGGCTACTTAATCTATGACTGAGTTGTTTACTTATTATAGATGCACAAGTTTTAAAATCCTACTGGAACTTTCATCATATCGTGACAAACTTTTTGGCTTGAAGGACCTTATTATGCTTATCACTTCCAATTCCACTATAAGGATTCTTTTCATCTCCATAATATTACTTAAATACTTCTACTGTAACAATTTCATGCCTGAACTTATCTCTGGATAATCAATATTTAAGTTCTCTGCTACTGAAAAAAGTTATTTATTAAAAGTATATGCTATTTCCTCGGTATCATTTAGGTTCCCATTTTCCCAGCATAATGAAGAAATGTTATCAAATACTTGAATTTGATCAGTTTCTTGTTTAATAACACTCCATGCTCCTTCTATTTTATTTACTGAATTTGTTTAGAGAGTACTGCAATGTAATTTCTTTGCTTCTCTTATTACTTTCCTTGAGATAGCATAATATGTCATAATGATCCTTTATTTTTGGATTTATAAAATTATTTTGATGCATTAAGTAAAACTCTACAAAACTTACATCTCATATTTATATAATTATTGTATAACACCTGGACTTAAACTTTTATACACCTACAATATATGAGGTGTGAACATTAAACAAGACTAGTTTAACCCCTTTAGTCCCAGTGGCTACTTCAAGTTACCATCAGTTTTAATAATAAAAACATTCTGCCCACAAAGTATATTTGTATCGATCTCGTACAAACAATGAGTATCTCTCTACATAGCATAAACAGAATAGTTTTTATAACCGAGATGCAGTGTGTCTACTGCACAGTACAGATTGTATCTTTAAACGTACTTCAGGATAGTCTTGGTCTTTAAAGGTTTAAAACACACAGTTTTTTAATGCCTACTGTATCTACATGTATCACTTTCAAGGTAATTTCAGTGGGAAGTTACGTGCTGCCCCAAATAAGCCTTCCAAGCCCTAAAGCAACCCCTTAAGTCATCGTGTGACAGTATGCCACCTTCTCCATACACCTCATATAATGAACTGAAGATTTCAGCGGCAGATTTCTTCAACTTCCTTAGAGCTGACATTTAGTAACTGTTCAGTTTTTAATAGTATGATTGCAACAAGTTACAAGTGTTTACATGAAGTACTAATCCACACTAAAGAAAGGTAAAAGTAAAGCTGTCCCTGTCCATGCCATGAAGGCATATAGGGGAGGAGAGATACAGCTTCAGTCATTCTTAATCTCGACACCAGATAGATGTGTGGTCGACTGCATGCCTCAGCCTACCACTGGAAAGGAGTCCTGGTACCCACTGAACAGGAGGCTGGGTGGATTCCATAACTGATCTGGACAATTTAGAGACGAGAAAAATATCTTGCCCCTGCTGGGATTTTATCCCTGGATCTAACAGCCCTTAACAGTCACTATACCAACTATACTATCCCAGCTCCCCTCACTCCATACTACATCAGTGTAAAAACATGTGGTTTGGCATGTGACTGGAGAAAGATGCTGCAGTAACTAGTATTTGGTTTGGTGATCACCACTGATGGTAAGGAGCTGTGTGTAATGTATCATTATTTAATAACCACATCTCTTATAAAAACAAAATACAATGCACATGGATCTGCAATGTCTCTACCCTGAGCCTTCAGTATCTGAGCTGAATAAATTGTCTTCTTATGTTGGAATAAAGGATCATATAGACACCTTGAGCTACTGACAACTACTTAAATTGTAGTGAAACTACCTGCAGTCCAAACAACAACTCGGCAAGAATAATGCATTAAACTAGTATCTACAGAAGGCACCATTCGCAGGTTCAAGGAACTGTAACAAGTCACGGCATGTCCACACTATATACAATAAAACAGGCTACTACATTAGTGACAATGTCTTGAGATGGGCTCCCACTTTCAAATTAAAAAATATCCATATTTGCAGTTACCCACATTCACTATGAACAGAGAACTTTTATCCAAAACCTAACAATATGAATGTAAATTTCATCATCAACATCCACATCATCATCATCATCATGTCAGAGACTGGATATAGTTTACATTTATATCCATTTTAAAGAATAAAATATTAGAACAGGAGTTGCAATGGAATATTAATAACATAAATAATTATTAAAAAAGTAAAATGAAAGAGGAAATTAATGTGAAAATCCAAACAACAAACAGAACTCTTGAAACAAGGCAAGAATTGAAATGATGATGAAACTGCACAATGTAACTGAAAACCAAACTGCTGACTGCATCTAAAATTTGGGAAAGGAAAAGAATACATAAATCAGTGATGATCTTTTTAAGGACCAAAATATGAGGTAAATCATCAAAAGGAGACATAAAACATCAAAAAAAGCTGACTTCATGGTAACACAACAAAACACAGACAACATAAGAAAACATACATATGAAGCTTCAGCTCCAACAGAAGAGCAAAACACTTTACCCTGAAGCAAGAAGCATGGGGCACCATCATAAAAGTAGATACAGAAGGAATGAGCCAGAATGGAAAACTCGTCCCCAAAAAATCTGAAGTTAATATAAATTATAGTGACTGATCCAGTGCCTCAGACTCAAATGACCTTCCAAGCATAATCTACTGCAATATGTCAGCAGAAGTGGGACAGTCCTGCAAAAAGCAATTACTCCAGTTACAAGTACACAACGGGGATAATGTGTTTAAAAAAAAATAAAATAAAATGCAAACCTGCCATTCTACTACTACCTGTCTATCTATTCTGCTTTACTCAGCTAACATTTTAAATAAATATATAATTTTGAACTGTCCTTAAAAACCTTAAGTATTTGTAACTAAGAAACTTCCTGCATGTTTCACACACAGACATGCAAATCAAATGATGGATTTTCTTAGATAACAAAAGTCTAGCACATATAGCATACACTTCATTTTATCTATATTTTACAAGACATTATACCAGAATATAGACAAACACACTCCAATCACATACAAGAAATATTAACATTTTAAGTACATCAGCCAAATACCAGGAGATGCCTCATGCTGCTACGTGGAATGTGAGTTATATTGCGGCCTGTGACCTTCTAGTACATACATACATACACACACCCATATATGTTCTACACCGAAATATGCAGTTCTCTTCTTCTTGCAATACATTACATAAAACCAGTAAGAGACAGAATATTGTGGAATTTTCATTCTTAACACTATTCTTAAATTATACAACAGCCACACAAGCTATGTAAGTGTTTCTTGTATAAAGTTGGGCAAAATTTAATGCACCCGATGTTTTCAGTTATGATGTGTTTATGTACAGTAACACACTACCAATGGGTGTCGATAACAGAATTACAAAATTTAAACATGATATATTTTATGTTATTCATTCCATGCATATTCTTACAATTAATATACTGGCCAACAAATACGCTCAGTAAAACACACTTTATTACAAGTATTAACCTCTTACGTGTTTCAGCACTGGGTTTCTTTAGTATACTACACCGCCCAACACCAAACACTTCATCTAGAGGAGATCTCTTCAGATCACAAAGATCAAGACGTGTGTATGATACTGTATGGTTGTTATGGAACAACTACAGTAGCCCACACATTGCTGCCATGTGGGTGTTCCCACAGAAGTCTGTATACAACGATATGAACTTGTAACTGGAAAGGCTATCACATAGCTTTAATATCACAATATTGTAATTTTATGCTTATCAATTTTATGTATTTTAGAATTTTAATATTTTAATCATTCCGATGATGACAACATTGGACCGAGGAGGGACGAGGTAACGGGGGAACGGAGGAGACTGCATAACGAGGAGCTAAATGATCTGTACTCCTCACCCAATATTGTGCGGGTGATAAAATTGAGAAGAATGAGATGGGCTGGGCATGTGGCGCATATGGGTGAGGAAAGGTGGGTGTATAGGGTCTTGCTGGGGAAACCAGAGGGAAAGAGACCACTGGGGAGACCTAGGCGTAGATGGGTGGATAATATTAGGATGGATCCCCAGGAGGTGGGATGTGGGTATATGGACTGGCCCAGGATAGAGACAGGTGGCTTACGCTTGTGAGTGCGGCAATGAACCTTCAGGTTCCGTGAAATGCGGGAAATTTCTTGACTAGCTGCAAACCAGTTAGCTTCTCAAGAAGGACTCTGCACCATGGAGTAAGTAAATAAGTAAGTAATGATGACAACACAATACCTAGACTAGTGTGTTGGGTGTTATTCTTGTGACCTGAAAAACTCCCTAGGGATGGCACCCCAGTGCTGAAACACATATGAGATTAATTCTTGTCATAAGTTGTATTTCATTGAGTGCATTTGTTGGTTGATATATTATCAAATAAATGATAAATCTGTTTCTACTGTGTGATCGATTATTAACAATTAACATACCTGTACAAAACAGTTACCTTTTACAGTTACAGAGTACAAGAATGAGGAATGTTTTTGAGGAAGAAACTTGACAGAAACTAACAAAGTTGTGTGCTTTAAGATTATCCGTTCATAAAGCCTGTTCTTTGATATCACACATATCATCAGCTCAACATGGCACAACAAATGTACTGCCGACCATACTGTCTTATGTTTATTTACTTACAGCACAATGGGACGTCACAGTTAAACATCATTATTACTTCCAAGCTTTCAATGCATTTTCACATTCAAATTATGAATTCTTAGCAGGAACCTAAAATGTGCCTTAATCTGCAAAGTTTGAAAGAAGAATCGATCCTTTCTTAGACATCAGAAATGTGCATCATAACTGTAAAGAATACCTGTTTCACAAATGGTGATAACATAAAATAAGAATCCTTTTTCTTGGTGTGTGACACCACGCAGTTCCATAAAATTTACCAAAATTTTGGATAAGTGTGCTGCCTCGACCTTCGGAGCAGAACAATAAAGCATGCAGGAAAATTTTGTGGTATGGTGGTATATATATTAACCTGAATATAAGATGATCCTACCTACTTCACAACCTTTGATTTTCAGGATAAGACCTATAATGTAAAAGGTAAAGCTATCCCTATAGTTGCCTGGACAGGCCCTGAGGGTTCCAGGAGGCTGAGACTCCCAGATTTCAAAACAATCAGCACATGAAGGTGGTAAGGTCGTCAGTCCTATGCACTGGCTGCCTTTACCTCCAAAGGAATATTGCTGGTACTCATTTCTGTCAAATGGCTTTGTCAGCACCATGGCCAAAGTGCAGCCAAAAGGATAATGTTAATGAAAAATTCCAAAGATACCAACGGGAAAGGAACCCACCACCTTCTGGCTTGTAGCACAGTGCCTCAACCACCTGTGCCACCGTGTGCCCCTGGATACTTTGGCTGGTATGATGTTAAGATGTTTTTGGCATTTAAAAAAGGTATGTAAACAATAACATTTTAACACTTTACCAGCCACAGCATGCACATTATTGTATTTACAGCTGCTCTTTTATATTATTTCATATATTTAACATTGCACATATGTAATCCATATTGACAGATAGGAGTTGTCATTCTCCTATGGAATTAGGAGGAAGCAAGACAAAAATGAAGGTCAAGGAACAAAATAGCCTTATTTTTCTGGCACAAATCTGTGTTGTATAATGAAGATGAAGTCGACACTTTCCTCTAAAATGCTGGTACATTTTTACCAGACTACATGGTAGAACATTCAAGAAAACTGTACCTTCAAAGCCACAGAGTCACATGCGGTAAGAATCTAAAGTCTTGCAGAGTGGCAAATTGTTTTCAACACTTGTCTCTCCACTTCTGATGTAACACCAACATTACATAATTCTGGTAACTTCTCCCTTATTTTGAATATGCAAATGATTACAAACATTAGTGTAACATTACAAGCTATTTCTCCCATCTGTTTACAATATGCTAGCTTCTGTACTAGTAATTTTCCATGCTGAGTGTTGATATAAATAAAACAGAGTTCTTCAGGTTTCTGCACACAACCAATAAGAAGTGTGTAGGATGGGTTAATACAAACAACTTTGTTAATCTAATGGACATGTCATTTTCAGGTACTTTTCCTGATCTATAGTTTAACTGATTGTGAAGACCAGAACTGCGACCTGTACCAGCTAGTTCACACAACACACAAAATGTTGTTGTGATTTCATGTACAGGTTCCTCTAAGTTTAAAATAAAAAATTTGCAGCCATGTTATTCAAAATACAGAACATCACAGTTGTGTGTGCCAATGTAGAACATCACAGTTGTGTGTGCCAATGTAACACTTTAGAAGGCAGTAAGAAACATATGCTGATGCATCCCTTTAGAATAGAATGTTGTGAGTAAACTACTTTAGCATGCAACGGAATGTGCATCGGACTTGTGCCATAACGTCATGAAGTCGACAACAAAGAGTGACCTCCAAAACTCGTGTGTATTTATACACACACACACACACACACACAAAACTGGCAGAATGAAGGCTCACAAGTATATATTAATATTCACAATCACAGTACAGTATATTTTTAAAAGTCTTACAGTTGACACACTATGTATATTATTCCATTTTTTGTAAATCACTTGTAATTGGTATCTTTAAAAATTTTTAAAAACACTTATAGAGTTTTTAAAATATCCTTAGGCCTCTTGTAATTAGACAATGCCCTTATACTCTCTACATACATTTTTAATGCACTGTTATTGTAAAAGGGGGAGATCTCTAACCTTATGAGTACATAGGGTTTCTGTATACATTTGTGTGTTCTTGTATAATGGCCTGACGTCCCACACTCAGGGCTGAAGAAACTAGCTGCCAAGTAACATACAATTGTAAAGCAAAGCATTGTGTGTGTGTGTGTGAATAGTAGCGAATACTTGTGACTGACACACCAATGGGGATGTTGCACATAAAGGAATGAAGGCTGTTAAGAATAAGCACTTTTTTTCATAAATGCATGCCCTGAGTTGATATGAAACACATTAAAATAAGTTCCTACCTACAAGCAACTGATTGGTATTATTACATATAGTAAAATAACTTTTCTAGTTGCTTTAGAATTCTATTCTGGTGCCAAATTAATACAGATAAGAAATTATTCTGATGAACTATTTGTCCAGCATGCTCACTTGAAAGATAGATGGAAATTGACATAATAAGTACGCAAAAATTTTAATTGGTTCTAACGACAGAGATTTGTCAAGAACAAACATGGCCACTCACATGTCAGCTTGCATTACTTCTGAGTATACTTATACTAAAAACACTGCATTCATGAACAGAGGGACAAGTGATCCATTGTGATTTTCCCAATAGTGCACACCTAGATGTTGGTGTTTTCAAACTGAATATGCAAGAAACAGCATTAGTTATACACTTGCAGTATTTTAAAAGAACATTACTTTCAGATGCTGCATGTTGGGAGTTCTAAATCAGAGAGATTCAAATCAGCAGAAATTAATTTTTTGGATATTTAGAAATAAATGTGTGCAAACAGATGAAAAATTGAATTTAAAAAAAGAGCGAATATAAATGAAATACTGTGGAAAGAAACAAGCTGGAGTGGTGTGGGGAGACAAGAAGAACGGGAAAGCACAGCTGAACAAAAAGAAAAAAAAAAATTATCCACTGGACATAAAGAAGTGTAAGATGAATATGGGGACAGAGGCACAATAAGTTGAGAAATTTATAAACAAAGAGAAGGAAGGAATTTGTAAGCAAGATAGAGAAGAGTTACAAAGTGCAAAAATATAAATGGGAAAACCACAAGCAAAAGATAAGCACAGAATGCAAGAAATTAAATCATTCACAAGGAAAAATGAGTTCCTAATAAGAGTGCACAGTACTAGCATACCAGTGTATGGGCAAAAATTGAGACTTTTTTGAAAACAAAATTATATATATATATATATCCTCTACCTGAGAACAGCAGCCATGGCAAACAATCACTTTTGCACAGTCCCTGTAATAATTTAGCACCATATAAATATGACTTATTACATGTAGCTCACAAAGCCACCTTCAATATCTATCCCTACAAACAAACTGTGTTACTTGGCCATTGTCACGACGGCACACTTCGAAGGCTTCACTCATTCCCAAAACACTCCCTGAATTGTAGCTAAAATATAACAGGTGATAAGCTCCAGTTTCTCGTACAGCTGTGTCTGGGAAAACCACTTTTTTCACCCTTGAGTTACCATTTCCACTGACAGTCCCCTTCGCAGCATATACGTAGCAAAGGTAGTCATCCAGACTTGTGAACCCCCACTGAAAACACAGTCATAATTTAACAAGATAACATCACAATGTGGCACGTTCACAGTTATTATGCCTCCTAACCTATCTTAACAGCCTCATGCCAGTTCACTTGAAGACAGCACTTTTATGGTGATAAAATGTTGCTGGTAACAATGAAACTTATTTAAGTCTTCATGTGAAGTGTCCAATATTTTTGACTGATTTTAACAAAATATGGAATTTCTAGACATATTTTCATAATAGTCTCAATAACATATTTCATGTAAATCTGTCCAGTGGGCATTATACTGATAAACGTGGACAGATGAACATATGGAAGGACTAACATCCAGATACCATCCCTCAGTTGAAGACAGGGCTTTTATGGCAAATTATTGTTACCAGCAACAATAAAATGTACATACATCTTCCTGTAAAATGCCCAATATATTGCCTGTTTTAACCAAATCTGTGTTTCTTTGACAGATTTTTATAAAAGCATCAATATTAAATTTCAGACAAATCCTTCCATTGGGAGCTATACTGATACATGCAGACAGATGGGTGGACAAACATTATGAAGGTCATTGTACTTTTCATGATTACGTGAACGTGCCTAAAAATGGGTACGCAGGCCCAACTGATCTTCAGACAATTAGCTGAAGTACTATATTTGACTGCCATTATCCATCTGTCTCAGGGTTGGTCTTACACCAGAGGCATATCTAGGATTTTACTTCATTGAATGCTTTGGAAAAAACTAACAATGCCTACATTTTACTTACTGAAAGGGACAAGTAATCTAGTCACTTGTTCAGGAGCACAGCCTTTGCCTCATTATCCAGTTACCATATCTGGCAATGTTGTTTTACCTCAAGCCTCAATTTCTGTATCCATGGCCACCCATGAATGCACGCGTGCGCATGTACACACACACACATTAATACACCATAAATGAATTTGAAAGTTTTTTTAAGAATGACTATAGGACGTGGAATAAGTCATAAAATACAAACACATACGTAAATACAAATGAAACCACTATACTTAAATGTTCTAGTAAATTCTTAGGCAACAGATAAGTTACACTAATGATTTACACTAGACGATTCCAAAACCTTTAGGTCTGTGAGGCATTTTTAAACAAAATTAAACCATGGAGTAAGAGGGACGTGTAGTTAAGTATCTTTCTTAGATACTTTAAAGTGCTCCTTTCATTCATCGTACTTGGTGGTACACTGCTGACGATTTTTATGTCAGAACAGTGTGCACTTTTCTGTAAACATGAAAGATCATATTTTATCCCTGTGTTAATGGTGTGTACAGCTGAATTTCCTACAACAAAGCATGGCATAAATTGCAAGGGTGGGTGGGTATACATCTGTAGGTATACGTTTATTTAATTTACACATGGAAAAAATTACAAGTATGTCTTCTGCCCAACTAAAGTTCCATTGCATCCATTAATAGTTTTTACCTCCTCCATGGGAATATATGCTAGCATGTGCTGTTACTCATCTCAGAATGTAACTAACGTTTCTACCTCTAATATGCAGAGTTCCCATAGTCATTCATCCACGCAGTCAATATGACTGATATTCTCGTAAACTGGACTGCTTTATTTCATTTCATTTATTTATTTATTTATTTTTTTAAATCCATTACATTCCTACATACAACTTCCAGTTCCACACTTCCATCATTTTAACCCACAGGATGGAACCAGCAATTTCAACCAAAAAATCAGTACCTTAAAAATTCCAATCCAGTCCCAGACGGTAGGCTCTACATCTCCAGACAGAGTGTAGGAGACTGAATTCTCTTCATCCAGATACCATAGTTCAACTGGCAAGAACTTAACAATGCGCTCATAGTAATCACTGAAAACCTGCAACAGCACAATTTTATGGGTAACATGCAAGTAACTTTTAAAGATTTCTGTATGTCTTTCAACAAGGAAATGCAATTCCCTATGACATCATTAATGGCACCTTAGTATGTTGGCTTTGTTTTCCTTTTGTTTTGACGTAATGCCTTGACATACACGCAAATTTTAGTAAAAGGGCAGTGTAAACAGCACACTCAGGTAACAGATTAATCAAATAACAAGACAGGCACTGTACGTGTAGCAGAACATTATAGCATGCTCATCTAACGTTAATAATTCCTTGGCTATCCTGATGGCCTGATACCATTTCATTGGACAAGAGTGCTTTTGTGGGGAAGGCTGGCTAAAAAACAATCAAACATTGAAAACTAAAATGACACTTGCAAAATGGTTACTAATGTGTCAGAGTACACATGAGCAGATATGAAAAGTTCAACACAAAAAGCTGGTAGAAATCATGGGAAATTAAAATGACACTACACACACTTTTCAGGAACTAAAACAATTAAAATAGCAGTAAAATTAATTACGCTGAAAGACTTACGTACATTACTTGTAAATGTACATTCCAGGACTGTAGATGAGAACTTATTCACATCTGTGACAAATTTACTATGCTATACACTAAACAGGAACCTTTATACAACTGTTAAGTAATAAAGGATGTGATGTATATCCTGGATTTATCTCTATATCCATGATGTAATGCTTGGTAGTCAGTAATGTTCATTAACATCATGACAAAAACAAAGTCACGCTCTGACAGATAAAGAGATACTAAAAGCCAAAGAAAGTGCATTTAAAATAGCTTGTATAAGATACACATTCACATTATTGGGGTCTAAAAAAAATACCATGCAATGTGATTAGAATGAGAATCCAATTTTGAATGGATACATCATAAAATAAACCTGGGGACACCTTTACAGTTGTTGGAAAAAGTAATGCCAAAATAAACCAAGTTAATTTCCCACTCAACAAATATGTACATAATCTAAAACCGTGGATCTTCCATATGACAGGGGAATACCTTGATTATGAATTCCCCAACAACAGGTTTGTGGTCGCTCTGAACATATTCATCAATACTTTGGTATGACACTTGCTCTGTATGAAGTGTTAAGTTCTCATACACATTAGCATTCACTTTGTACAAAATTCTGTCAGTCCAAGATGGGCGGCGCCTGAAATGAGAAGGCAACAACAAGTTTTTAAACCCATTCAGTGTTGTATTTCACAATTTGTACCTATTATGGTTACAGCACATAGAATGGCAGGAAAGACAGCATGAACAGGGACAGATGAAATGTTACAAATTTTTTGCCTAAAAAACCGCACGTGAACAACCACATGGGAAATCTAGGCACATATAGCAGGATGATATTAAAATGGACCTTCAAAAAACTGGGTGTGAAGACACAGATTGGACTGCAATGGTTAACGACAGGGTGCAATGGTGGAGTCTCGTGAACATGGTGTAAAATTTGTTTCTCAGGTCAATAATTATCACCTACAGTACATCCATATTTAACTGGTAATATTACTATCCAAAGGTGTAATCTGAATCTATGGAAAACTTTGTCAAATGAAAGTACAAGCATGATGTTAAATGCCCTTCCACATTTAACATATTCAAATTCAGCACACAGGGGACAATAAAATTAACTGGACTTGTAGAGTCACATTACAGTGTATTTTATGTGGAGCTGTGACACATATTTGGACCACAACAGACTACATAAAATTCAGAATGCTGAGAAGCATAAGTAAAATAAATTACAGACACAGAATTTAAGAACAATGTTTGCAAGAAATACTGTGGTGTTGCAGGTTAACACATCTATGTGTGGTCTATTTGACCTTTTGGGCACCTTTCAGAAGTTAGAAGTCCATTTCTGAGACAGACACCAGTGCACCTCGGCCAAGCCAAAATACCAGGATGATGACAGCTGGCAGAGGGGACTTAACAGTTTAATGCTAATTGACACCATGGTGCTCTGATATACTGCACATTCTCAAGTATCAAGCTAGTCAGAGAGAGAGAAGTGAAATTCAAGCAAAAAAATAATACATGCTACAAATAATATGACTTAAACCTGAGATCTCTGACATAGAAGTATAGCAACTTGCATGCTAACTACTAGAATATATTGCAGCAATCAAGATTAGAGTAATTTCTTCAAGCTATATGAATGGACACATACAATATAACGCAAACCAAAGACAGGAGAACACAGGTAAACTGGAGTGACCATGACTGGAAAATGAAACTGGAAGAGGGCTTTCACATAAGGTAAAAGAAAGTGTAACATGACAATCACAGAAGTGGATATATACATGGATGATGGGTGCACACAGTAAAAATTCAAAGGAAAGCCTAAAAGAAAAAGGGGGAGATTCAGACTCTGATAATGATAGTCTTATATGTTATAAGGATGTGAAATGGACTGGGGTTAACAGAAACATGTTCCAGTGATGTGCGTCATAGCATGATCCCAGAAGTTGTCACAAGAAATCTCTCATGCAGCCAAAACATCTTGCATTATGGAGTAACTTACTTGATGTCATATCTTGAGGAGTTGAATTCAAACTTGTAGGTGGGAGGGAATGTGGGTAGCTGCTCTGACAGCTCACTGAAAGCTTCACCACTTGACATCACTTGCCGCAACTGATCTTTATCCAGTAACTTAATCAGTTCTCCCTTCCTAACAAGACGTTCTGTTTCTTCAGAACTGTAACCTTCCACAAGTCGAAAGTTCAAGTCACCAATCCAGAACACATAGCTGAAACAAACATAATGTTTAACCCTGAATCAACATTAATGTGTAGTCGCTGGCATTTTTGTATCCTATCCAGCAGAACCCCAGTTCAAATCTTTACCAAGAAATCAGGTATTCAGACTGAGGTTGCAGTAGTTCTTTGCTATGGGAAGCTTTCTTCATAGTGAAGAAAGGTAAGCTTAATATTTACTGTTTATTATCTGCCTAGAGCAGTGTTTCTCAACCTTTGTGAGACTGCAGCCCGGTAAATTCTTTTTTCATAAGACGAGGGCCTGGTCCCAACAGATTTACTTGTCAGTACCTTTCCACTTTTTTTTAAGTTCATACATTAATTAATTATGGCATAATCATAAAGAGTATTAGTACACTTATGTGTATGGTGTGGCATGTTGACAAATATAAAATTACATTTAAATTCATTATCAATTCCAGGAGAATCTCTCGTAGCCCGGTATAATTGATGCCAGGGCCCGGTACCAGGCCGTGGCCCAGCGGTTGAGAAACACTCGCCTAGAGTATAAGCTACCTTAGATCAAAGCACTCAGTGTTGTCTTTCTGCTCCTGAGTTAGAATCAAATCTTGATAAAATGTCCTTACGCATGGCAAGTTGTCTTGAAATAATGGAAATTTACTCCTGAATATTTTTCTTTCCATTCTCACAGTTCATTAAGTTATTCCACACACTTTATTGTTTAATGTACCACACAGAAATAAATGTCATGTGATTTAAACTGGGTGAGCAGGCAGACAGACAGGTCAAATATGAGGTGCAATGGAAAGAACATCATTAAATAACCTACAAACCGAACTTACAAGCTATGGAATAAAAGCAACAACTAAAGGGCTTGACACATTTTGTACTGAATCATACGTATAAGTCATACCAAACTACTGATAAACTAACTCGTGGAAAAAGATGTTGCTGGTCTCCTTTACACGAAACAACTGGCTCTTGACGATGTTGTTGTAGTCTGTAATACGCTCCTGCAGCATATGATCATGTGGAGTAAGGTGGCAGTTCACAAAGCATACAGAGCAGCCATATATACTCAATCGAATAGTCACTGCTCCCTTGTTTCCCTGAAAATACGAACAGTGCATACTATAAAAACTGCTTAAAATCAACTGACTCTATTCCTTAACAAGAGAGTTTCTGATTTATAGGGATTTGGTATCAGTGCACAAAGCAGTAAGCTAAACAAGAGGACACTGTGCATGTATATGTGGTTCTGGCCAAAGAAAATGAGAACAGAAGCCACTTACATGACTGAAAAGATGGGTGCTTACTACTGTACTACAGAAGATGTTAACTGACTTTAACATCAATAATTTAGGACCCAATTCCTGAGATCATTCCAGTCACAAATGCCATATGAACAAAGGTGTGATTCACAAAGGTTACAAAGCTACTGATGCAGGATTCTGTTCCTCTGGGATATAACACTGTGTGACTTGTCTTCTTCTT
>Ga0131853_10010013_pt1 | contig 17351 bp, 9 predicted proteins | sample TergutLab28metaG_FD_92764 | JGI IMG/M metagenome (GOLD analysis project Ga0131853, IMG submission 92764) | Labiotermes labralis P1 segment gut microbial communities from Petit-Saut dam, French Guiana - Lab288 P1 (version 2) (version 2) | ecosystem: Host-associated > Arthropoda: Insects >... | reverse complement strand
TATATACCATGTTTAAAATATTCAGTACCTGTATTTGTTGAATAAATATATAAAATGCAACTTTAGAGGTTAGCGGTGCGGTACGACCACTATAGTTGACATTAGGCGTCAAAAGGTTAAGAATTGTGATATTTAATTCTCATAATAATTATAATTTTAATCACATATAGAATTTCTACCATATAAGGTGAAGCATAAGCTGCACATGCTAAAAAAACTTATGAGCTTCCTGAAGATGGCCAACAGCTAAGGCTGAAACATGTGGGAGCATTAACAAATAAAGAACATTGTGCAGCAAGTTGGTCTTAAATTTTGTATGTATCTCCTGCATATGTCTGTGCTCACTTAACATACAAGAATGAAGTAGGAATATTCCCTGCACCTACATCATTCAGTTTAGCATAAAAAAGGGAGAGTTTATGTTTAATGCCAATGCTGATGTCATTTTCTGACTCTTCTCTTATCACAAAGTACCCTTTATAATAGGAATGGTAAAGGCAAAGTGTTCCCGTTACAGGCCCGGTGTGGCCCACAGGGTGGGTAGAGGTATAGCACTACTCTTCCATGACCGCGGCACTAGAAGGGGGTGAGTGGTCAGCAGCATGCCTCGGCCGCAATCTACCCCCAGGGAAAGACCCGGTACCCATTGTACAGGAGGCTGGGTGGGCCCCAGAGCCAGTCTGGATGGGCAGAAAATCTCGTCCCCACCAGGATTCGATCCCGGACCGTCCAGCCTGTAGCTCAGTCGCTATACCGACTGAGCTACCCGGCCCACATAATAGGGAAGAGGGTTCCCATATATGAATTGTTTTGACATAGATGGCACTTTGCTGGTATGGAAGGCTGATGTATGTTGAGGACTCTGTAATTTGTCTTGTCATGCACCGAAGGACGTAACGTGCTGTCTTTTTCTGTTGTGGTGGACAGAGTGACAGTGGGACAGGTGTTTCTCCTTTTACATCTGTTTCGCCTGTCAGTATCATTATACCAATGCTCCATATTCATATTCCATGTCATGACCACTGATGCTATATAATTAGTAATTGACAGCATCTTTAACTAGAATATTGTTTACCAAAGATGCATTTTTATTGACCTGTGCCATAGTATACCAAAAAGGAAGATACTTTGTTCACTTTTTTAACACCAAGAACAGGCAGGGTATCTTGATGGGGTTGATGCATAATTTAAAATGCTGGTGAGACATCTTGCTTCATTTACGTTATATTTTCAGGTCTATTTGGAACCTCGATTTATGTGTTGCACTTCTTCCACCAGTATATGACCTCATCCAGAGTAAATATGAAATGTAAGTATTCCATTTATTTCTTTCTGTTTTGAACTGACAGTCTATAATTCTTGAACTGATATTCTACTTGTGAACCCTTCCTCATTGAAAACTGTTTTAACAGTCAAATCCAGGTCTTTGTTAATATAACAAAATATTAAACTGAAATCAGTCCAAGTTCTGGAAAGCCTGTAAATTTGTCACTGAGACTTCATTGTTGCAAAGTCCATATTGTCAGTGCTTATCTGGCATGTTTTCAGATGTTCACTGATTCATGGCAGAACAAATTTTTGGATTTTTTAGCTTTATCTGTGATCCCTGGTATAGGCTCTAGAAACTCCTCCTTTAATTGCTAAATTAATTGGCTTATTGCTAATCCAACACGATTGGTTGTGCAGCTGTCACTACTTTAAATTAAACTAATGTAACCAAAGTTCTAGTCCTTTCTGGTTATCATATTGCTGACTGTGAGGTGTGTTAGTTATGTGGTGATGTGTGACAGAGAGAGAGCAGGATGTTACATGTGCTAGGTGTATGTGATATGTGGCAGAGAAAGAGAAATGTGTGAACCGTGCTTCTGAAATATGTGTTGGATTCCAATCAAGAACATGTCAACATTACTGAAGAAGGTGAGACTTAGGGTTGTGGTTTGATTGTAAAAGTGAATCATTTAATGACATTCTCCCAATTAATAAACCTAATTTGTTGAATTAAAAAAATGTGTGAATGTGGTTTTGCCACCTCTTCTGGTGCTGTTATTGAGAAATTTGCCACGTAGGCCATGGCGTTGTCCTGCATGAAGTAACCGTACGTTTTTTTCTTCTCTTAATTCCTTGATTAATTGTGTCCATATTAATTGAATGTAATTTATTGTTTCTTTGGAAAGCATGAGCCATTTGATTTTTTATGTACTCATTGTATGCAAGGACTCTGAGTTTACAGTTATGCAGGGTAACTTCATGCGATGTATGAGAATGTTTACAGCACTCGTATCTGTTTTTTTTTTTTTGGGGGGGGGTGTCTATTATCTTTGTAATTATTATAAACCATGCCTTATGCAAGCACAAGACATTCTTTATATTTCTTCTTATCCAGCATGGACCCTGTCATTTAAAATTTGTCCACTGTTCTCTTTGTTGTTCTTCTAAACAGTACTGTAGATGTAGGTTTTTTTTAAAACCTTTCATTGACTTCTTTCCATGATGCATACTGAACAAAAAACTGCAGGTGAACATTGCTTGCTGAGCTAAATAAATTTCACAAGCTTACTCAGAATTTGGGTAATAAGAGATGACCAAGAAACCATCACAACAGGTTGGTTATCAATGGTGACATCACATGGATTTTGTTGACTATCACATGTACACCCACCAGGGTTTTCTAACATGCTGGTACATGTTAAATCTGTCTGTAGAATGCCACATCTTTGCTGTTGTCCCATAGGAAGCAGTGTACTGTTACGTGCCAAAGCAAAACACAGGGCGATGATAAGTTCCTCATTCGTAACAGCAATGATGCCGAGAAACACTTAATGAGTTTTACAGTGGTATTTTGGCCATGTTAAAGATTTACAACATTACTTAAGATTGTATGGCATGTAAACATGTATTTGTTAACCAGAAATGAGAGTGCTGATGTAGTTTAAATATTTTATTCTCATAGGGAAGTAAGCAATGTTTACTTGTGATGCACCATATCGATGCTGCTAATTGGTTTCTTGACAACTAAATGTATGACCGTCTAGTGTAGTTTCTGTGCTGTTAAGGTTATTTGTCTGAGATGTGACAACCAGAGTGGATGACGTATCTCTTGTGGGTTTCTTTGAATTGTTGGTACTGATCTGCCAGGATACATGGCAAACAGTATGGTGATCCTGTGGAACATTTTGGTCTTAGGATCTTCATAAATGAATTCTTTGATTTTATCTTTGGATGCTGATAAGTTATAAACACCTACCAGGGAGTAGTATTGCAGTGCTGATTTTTTTTTAAGCCGGATGGGGTGCTTTACAGGTGTTCTGCACGCTTGGTGCTTCTATTGTAATAAAACAGCAGGCAGTTAGGAAATTGGGGATCTGAAATACAAGAGCCAGTTACAAGGTACAACTATGTAGAAGTCTTGGTTTTATAATGATACACAAAATTTTGTAACGTGGTGAAGCCAGGAGTCTCTGTCCTAAATCATGCACAGGGCAAATGAAATCTGTTATGGGTAACACATCATTTTGTACAATTTACGGTTCAATTATTTGGTAAAATTAAAGAGAATATTAAGATTACTGTACTTTGTTGTTGTTGTCATCGTCATCATTATTGTAATTGTCATTGTTGGTATCCCCGGCGCTACCAGATTTTCTGAGTAGTAGTGGGTCTGGAACGGGGTCCACTCAGCCTCATGAGCCTCGTGAGGTCAATTGAGGAGCTACTTGAATGAAAAAAGTAGCAGTTCCAGTTCTAGAAAACAGAGATTAACGGCTGTGGGGACCCGTTGCGCTGACCACATGACACCCCTCTATCCGCAAAAGTTGGCACTAACTTCGCCGACTGGCGGCGGCCGCTCTGTCGGTATAGTTCGCGTGCGGACTAAGGCCACGGAGTTTAGTTTAGTTTATTACAGTGTTAATGTCCCCGTGGACATGTTACATGTTTCCATCTCCTTACGCTTGTGTAGCTAGTACAACAGTCTCTTCAAGAAACTGTTATGGATAAACTATTGGGTTTTCTGCTACAGCTATTATTGGACTACTAATAGGTCAAAGCTTACCATAGCTACATTGTAGACTGGTTGGAGACTTGGCAACTTTTGCATTCGGTGAGATTTTTTTATCCTGGGTGAGATTTTGCTGGAAACCACTGTTACTGCAGATTTGATGTATTTGTCAGTTGAAATTGTTTTTTGCCTTATTATTGTTTACAAGGGAAGAATGTGTTCACACCTGTACTTTCTCTTGAATATTGCAAATACTCTGCATCCAAAAGAGCTCAATAGGTTAAATTTCTAGTTAACATTACTGTTCAACTGCAGATTGATTGACTTCTTTGCAGATTTTCTGCAACCTTCTCAGTGTCTGCCTTCAAAGGAAAAGCATACACAATACCAGTTCTATAATTTTGAAGTCCCGGAATCTTGTATTGAACCTTTCTTGTAGCAGTAAATGCTCCTAGAATATTCTTGATTATATTCAGGAAAACTACGAGTATTGTCTGTGACATTTATTTTGTGTGGAAAGTTGATAAGGTTGTGCTGTTTGATTGATTTTCCTACAACTGAAGCTTCACTTTTAAAGTCTTGACATCTTTGTAATGAGTATATCTTTGCTTTTAGCCCTTTTTAATAGTATTCAAGAAGTTCTTCACATCCACAAGAAACAACACATTATTTATCTATCCTTGATCATCATTTATTTTCTTTTTTTTTCTTTTCTATGAATAATTCAGTCTCTTTCAGTAAACATAAAAACTTTTCAGAACAGATCCACAACTTAACAACCTCATATTGATGTGGTACATTCTTTCAACACGTATACTTTCTGTGTCTACCAGTATGCTATAAATTCATGATGGTGAAGGGCATTTGCACCAGTAAAATTTTCATTGTTGTCAATGTGTGGGATCATCAGAACATTTGGTGTGCTGTGCTTCTTGAAGAAGAATGCAGTGGAGACTATTAAAAAAAGATGTCACACAGTCAGCTGCAGTGTTTGCAGAAAGACTGATCCTTTTGAAAAGCTACTGTTTTTCAGGCAAAATATTTCTGCTGACTTTATTATACATTCATTCACATGCTCTGTATTCATAAGTGTGTTTGCTTTCTTCATAATACTGTGTGAAGTAGCAAAACTTGCACGAACTGCTCCTCCGTTTGATTTGGTATCATCTGAATATATTATGTTGCCATTGCAGATAAGGTGTAAGATTCTCAAATCTGCCATTTCTTTCTTGATGCCATACATACTGTGCATCATATTCATGACACTTGTTATTGGTACCAACTTTTATGCACTTTATTGTGTATATTAAATCACATACTGATTTTCACTCTGAAATGCATCAGAATGAAAATTGATATGTGATTTAATATGCACATTATAGTGCATGGAAGTTGGTTTCAATAAATAATGTTTTTGTCTTCTGTTTGTTTCATGTCAAGAATACCAAACAATTGTTGTTTAAAATTTTGTAATGACATCACAAATTGGGTACCTTCAGCACTGATGTCCCATTATTATAAATGAAACAAAAAGTATTACCATGCACTGCAGTGAAGAATATGTTGTCCCTTCTTCTTAAAATACACGACCCTCATCTATGATTTCTTCTTTTTCATTTTTGATGCAGACATTATGGGTGGATTGTGGTACTGTTTCCAACAGGGGGACTGGCTCTAGGGACCAGCCAGCCACCTAGTCAGTAACGGGCACTCTTTCCCCAGATATTAAATGGTCGGGGCGTGAAGCTGTCGGGCGAAAAAACTTAAAACAAAAAAAAAATAAATTATTCTCCGCTGTAACTAGCCACATTCTACAGTTACAGCAGGATCAATTCAAGGGTCACAAGACATGAACTGGCCGGCCGCATGTTTGCGACCCCTGGGTTAAGCCCTGAAGGATCCGGGGTTCGAACCCTGTCAGGAGCAAGAGGTTTTTCTCTTCTCTAAAAGTCCCTAACGGTTACCGGGCTCACTGAGCCTCATATTCAGTTGGTATTGGGGTTCTTGGCCGGAGTAAATCGGCCGGGGCGTAAAGTTGACCTCTCACCTCCATCAAGTGCCGCGGTTGCGAATGAATGGAGATATATCCCTACTCCATGTATATGCCGTAATGGGGTGGACAGGGTAGGGCGCCGAGAGCGGGTTCGGCCTCCGGTAAAAAAAGAAAATTTCGCCCCTCACCCCAGCAAGAGCAGACCGGCTAAAAATCTCTATACTAAGTCTGAAAGACTCTCATTTGCCGAATGACTCGGACTTGGTCTGAAAGGGTTGATTTGTACAATTGACGGATTATGATACTGCTGAGAAAACAAAAACATGTGCTACTTAGTCGGGCTCCGGGCCCCCTTCCGGATCGCCGGGTCCGGTAATTTGTATCGACTTATCACCCGCTTCGTCGGCACTGGGACAGGGCAGCTTTATCTCTTCTCTTTCTTTCTCTTTTCCTTTTCGTTTTTACTTTTTATTTATTTATTTTTTGACAGGGCTGTGGTACCTGTGTCTGTTTGCTTTAACATTACACAACACATTTAGACTAAAGAATTTATTCTTCTTTTTCTCCTCCTCCTCTGTTGTTGGCAGGAAAAAAAACAGTTGTTTCCCTAAACAATATGTGGCTGATATTTGTAATTGAGATGCGGCGTGTTTTCTAGGAACTAAGAACACAATTTCAAATATTGTGTATGCGGCTTCGCTCTGTACAGGGTTGTTAATACAGCACGATGTACTTTCAGTACACTAGTCACCGTGGAAATACGTTTGTTATACCGTGTGATGAGTTCAGTGGCTGTTCTTACAGCCTTTCATCACTTTATCTGTTGTTTCTTTTGTTTCCAGCGTCGAAACAACATGTGGGAGGCCATAGATTTAAACGTCATGACATACAGCAATGAAGCTTAAGAACACGACACTGACTTCTTTTATATATACATAGGGAATAGGCTGCAACAAAGATATGATGAGATTCCTCCATTCGGAGAGTAACTACCAAAAGCAGCACTGCATATGGTGCAGTGACGTATTAGGAGCCATGTTAGCTCAGTCGGTATAGCGAGTAGTCTACGGACTGGATGGTTTGGGGATCGAATCCCGACAGCGGTACAATAATTGTCTCTTCTCCAAAACGTCCAGGCTGGGGCTTCTGTTGGATGGGTAGAGGGGTTCTTCCGCGGGGGTGAAGCGGCCGGGACGTGATGTTGACTACTGACCTCACTCTAGCTCCTAAGCCAAAAATGAGTAGAGTGATACCTCTGGTCCACCTATATGCCGTCATTGCGTGGATAGGGACAGCATCGGCTTTACCTTTCCATTTTACAGTGTATCTTCATTGTATTACTTCTGAATATATGGCCTGATGGGAATCGTTTGGTTGTCACATTACGGCTTCTGGCCGTTAAATGCGATAAATGGTGTTTGTAATTACGTTAACTGTTTTGTTACCTCCATCGGATAATTGCGAATTTCATTGCATTTCTTCCCTGAAGGCACCAGAGTGAACATAAGCAGAGATCAAATACGTGGCGATGAGTTCCTCGTCTCGTTTGTAGTAACAGAACGATGCCTTAAGAGGCTTACCCGTCCTCAGTTACGTACACTAACAGCGGGCGCTGGGAAAATCAGAAAAGTGACACAAATGCGCTTGGTGATGTGGTTTGGGTGTCTTTGTCATTTGGACAGACGGCGTTTAAATTTCGTGTTCTGTGATTTGGTCTTCACGTTGTTAAAAGGGAACTTGGAATATGAAACGCCCTAAGAGCGGTTGCCATAATTACAGACATAATGAAATTAACACGTGTGATGGGTACTGCCTTTACAGCGTTGAGATTATCTTTACACGAAGTCCTCATTATCAATCCACTTTTCCCACCCATGCATGAAACACTCTGTGCCGGTCGCGTGAAACCCTCTGCTGAAGCGTCGGGGCTCTACACTCACGCTGTGTTTCAGCCCGTCGTCCGCAAAACGGCGTCCTCGGAGTGCATCCTTCAGTGGGCCAAAGAGATGAGGGTCAGAGGGAGGATGAAGGAGAAGAGTCCACCCTACTGTTGCAGTTTCCTCTCCTGTCGGCAGACCGGTGTGCGGTCTGGCGCTGTCATGCAAGTGCACTTGATTCATATTCCTGTTCAGCCGAACCCTTCGAAATTATTTTTTTCCATCTTCTTCAGTGTCTGCACCTATCGCTCGGAATTGAATGTCGCACCTCTCCCCAAGAATTACACTAACAAGGTGCCTTTATTGTCCCAGTAGTCGCCAGTAGTCTGCATCTTGAATTTTTTCTTCCCTGGCGGCGACTGAAAATACGATACCATCTATCGTCTTTTCGTCAGTGGACCGTAATGATGTACGCGGCTTTCATCACTGGTTATTATTCCTGACATAAACATCTCCGTTTTTCGCGCTGTTTTGTGTTCTAATTTGAGTATTTTCGGCGCCCACTTTGCACAGACCTTTCTGTAGCCACAATCTTTGGTGATGGCAATATCCGCCGGTTTTCCAATCCCCGTTGCGGCCTCTTGTAATGCTGCAGTCATCACGAGTTTGCTCATCAACCTTGTCTTTGGTTTCCGCTGTCGGTGCCGCTGGTCGGCAGATGCGAGGCCTGTTCGCCAGTGCCTTTTTCGCCGTTCTTGAAACGACGGGCTCAGTGTCTGAGCGTCTATGGCATCCTTAACCATACACGCTTCTCTGACGTCTGTCAGTCTCCAACAAAAAATTCGTTCACCACTCTCTGTCCAGTACGTACGTCAACAACATGTCATTTTGCATGGCTACAGTACTGACCGCATGTGACTGACTTGATTAAGGCAAGAAACTCCCTCCTGGCGCCACATTTGAAAGAAAAAAATAAGACTTATTGGTTTCGTACATTGAAGGGCAGCAAGTATTCACCAGTTTTAGTATGATTCTAATGTGTTCAAGTCACAATTCACCCCTTATTTAGTAGACACTGGAGATTTGTGTTTGGAGAAAACAAAACATGTAATGAGTTTTGAGTAAGTCTTGTGCTTTCAAATTGGTATCGTTTCATATATGAAACCTTGTTTTCGAAGATAGTGTCTGAATTGTAAGGTATACATGGATAGTTTCTGGTAGTTTCTAAGGGTGGGTAAGTTAGTAACATTGCGGCTTAGATTGGTTTTGCTATAAAAAGATTGTAGTCCCTTTGCAACAACCGTACTTTGCAGTTCACTGTGCAGTGCCACGCACATATTCGTGTTAGTGGAGTGAAATGTAGATCATGGTGTACTAGGCTTTCCATTTCTTCACGCTTGTGAGAGAAGTACAGCTGCTACAGCTGACGGCCCTTTGTGCACTGGGTCTTCCAGTTCACGTTTGTGAGTGAAGTACAGCTGGTACGACTAACAGCTTATTTGAATTGGGGCTTTCATTTGTTCATGTTAGTGAGGGAAGTGTAATTGCTACAATCGACAGCTGATTTTGAACTGGGATTATCAGAGTGAAGTACCGCAGCTACAACTGACGTCTGATTTTAAACTGGGACTTGCAGTTCATGTTTGTGAGTGAATTGTATTTGCTACAATCGACAGTTGATTGCGAACTGGGATATCCATTTCTTCGCGTTTGTGGGTGAAGTACAATTACAACTGAATACTCGTTGTGAACTGGAATTTCCATTTCTTCGCGTTTGTGGGTGAAGTACAGTTACAACTGGTGGCTCATTGTGAAGTGGGATTTCCATTTCTACGCGTTTGTGGGTGAAGTACAATTACATCTGATGGCTCATTGTGAACTGGGTATTCCATTTCTTCGCGTTTGTGGGTGACGTACAGTTACAACTGAAGACTCATTGTGAACTTGGATTTCCATTTCTTCGCGTTTGTGGGTGAAGTACAATTACAACTGAAGACATTGTGAACTGGGATGTCCATTTCTTCACTTTTGTGGGTGAAGTACAATTACAACTGAAGACTCGATGTGAACTGGGATTTCCATTTCTTCGCGTTTGTGGGTGAAGTACAGTTACAACTGAAGACTGATTGTGGACTGGGATTTCCATTTCTTCGCGCTTGTGGATGAAGTACATTTACATCTGATGGCTCATTGCGAACTGGGATTTGCATTTATTCGCGTTTGTGGGTGAAGTACAATTACAACTGAAGACTGATTGTGAACTGGGATTTCCATTTCTTCGCGTTTGTGGGTGAAGTACAATTACAACTGTAGACTCATTGTGAACTGGGATTTCCATTTCTTCGCGTTTCTGGGTGAAGTACAATTCCAATTGAAGACTGATTGTGAACTGGGATTTCCATTTCTTCGCGTTTGTGGGTGAAGTACAGTTACAACTGAAGACTCGTTGTCAACTAGGATTTCCATTTCTTCGCGTTTGTGGGTGAAGTACAATTACAACTGATAGCTCTTTGAGAACTGGGATTTCCATTTCTTCATGTTTGTGACTGAAGTACAGCTGCTACAGCCGCCGGCTCATTGTGAAGTGAGTTTTACACTTGTCCATGTTTTTGAGCGTGTTTTGTTGCAATGGGCACAGCACCTGTTACAAACGCCATGTGGTGCTACCCCGGTCTTTGTTCCGCCGTCTTGTATTACATGTTGCGTGACGTACAACGCTTTATGGACGATAATAGCTGGTTTTCTCCCTGCCTGCAATTAGCACATTCCGCCTCCCCTCCCACACCTTAACTTATCCAGGTGGAACACGTGTACAGCTGACGCAAGTCTTTAAATGAAATGTGTATTATTTATAATAGTTTGTCTCTGAAAGAATTGTGCTGTTATTTAGCCATTCTGTGCTGCTTCTCGTTTACAGAAACATTCTGTTAGGGTATTTCCCTGGTAACGCGTACGCCAAATTTGTACTGTTGAAACGCTCAACGCAGGGGTGGGCAGCAGGATTTGAAGCAGGGGAGAACTGCGCTGTTCTGGGCTATTGCGCAGAGTGTAGTGGTAATTCCTTACCGACGTTTCAGGACAACCTATCGGCCACATCTTCAAAGGTCAAGAAATTTGACCCTTGAAGATGGACACACAAGCTCTTCAGGTTAAAACTCCTCTATTTCAAAACACTAAAACTGTATAAAACCCAGTAGAACCCGTACTGACTTTCGGGTCAGGAGCTTGGACAACAATCCAGGATGATGAAAATACTACAGACCAAAGTGCAGAAGGAACCAGGGGAGACCATTGTTGAGACTTGTGGATGTGTGAGATCGGACCGGGTCAACAAGTGGCCCAGCTACATGTAGCTACATGATGATGATGATGATAGTGGTGGTGGTGGTGATGATGATGATGATGGTGGTGGTGATGATGATGATGATGAAGGATACATCGTTTTACACGTAAAATAAATTTTGTAACGAAGGATGTTATTAATTTGCAGTTTAACCCTTATCCTGCTAATGTGGAGAATAGGGTGAGCTCCTAATAATGCCAGCAAATGGCAGATGGGATTTAACTCGGCGTTTAAAGGGTTAAGAAAATAAGCAGTGGTAGCCAAAGAGCCACAAAACAGTATTACACAAGCGGAGGTGCAGTACTGTACATAGACCGACAGCACCCGCGATGAAAACTGTCGGTGAATTCAGAGGCACGAAGCAAATTTGTTTCAATCCTCTGGGGAGGGGGGGGGGGGGTTCGAGAAGATGTCCAGCAAGAGAAATTTGCTAGTCGTTTAGGACGATTGTAAATGGTGCAGGCCTACTTTGTAACGTGGCACAGACACTTTACCAAGGCGTTCTTTACTTTACAAATATCACACGGCTTCACGGGACACGCGTGAATATAATTTTATTTACGCCCGATAGGAAAAGGTTGCCTTTTCAGCGATGATTTTTAGTGAACTCGCAAATGCTCAACAGCATCGTGTTCATATTTCTTGTATGGAATTTAACACAAACTGCACGGAGCAGAGTCTTTTCTGAGAAATTCCCTGAATTTTATTGAATCAAAGGTTCATTACCACATCCTCCAGCGCCCGCCACCTGTCCCCACACTCGGGCAGAGCAATCAGTCCATGCCTCCCCATCCCATTTCGTGGATTTCCATTTTAATATTATCCTATCATCTACGCGTAGGTCTTCCAGTTGGTTTCTTTCCCTCAAGTCTTCCCACCAAAACTCTGTGTGCACTTTTTGTCCCCCATACATGCTACATGTCTCGCCCATTTATTTTTCGCGATTTGAACAACCGAATAATATGTGGTAAGGAGTACAAATCATATAGCTTCTCGTTATGTGGTTGTTTTCACTGCCCTGTCACCTCGTCCCACTTAGGCCAACATATCTTCCTCAGCACCCTATTGTCGAACACTCTCAGCCTTTGTTCCCCCCTCAATGTGAGAAACCAAGCCTCACACCGATACAAAATTAGGGGCAAAATTACAATTTTTTTGTACCTTGACCTGTATATTTTGGGATAGGAAATTAGATGACAAAAGTTGTTGCGCCGAATGATGGCAAGCATTCCCTGACTTCACTCTGCTCTTGATTTCTTAGTAAATGGAATTTTGATATGTTAGAGTTGTTCCCAAGTAAACTAACTGTTCCACTCTTTCAAAGGACTTATAGGTATATCGTGACTCGGTAACAAATATAGAAAGTACGGTTGGAAATAATTTACGCTTGTACACATACAGTACAGTATGCCTTTTGCCGCACTGATTTCACGAAGCTCGTGATTAATCAGTGGCGTTGCATGGAGATGTTAACGCCGAATTTTATTCAAATCGATCGAAGAATGTAGAAAATACGTACTAGATTGTAGTGGTGCCTGTAAGTGATGTATGGCTTCCACTGTTACCGATTTTCATAACTCATAATTGTTGAACCTCGTTACATGGCGATATTCTATACCCAGTTGCATCCAGATCGATCCAGATATGTGGCAACTGCAGTGGAAATTCCCGTTCGCCTTTACGTTAAATACGGCTGTCCCTGCGTGATTTTCACTGAACTGTCGCTTGAGAACTTTAAGGAATTCTTGTATCGAATTTCATGAAAATCCGACAGACGGTGTAGTCGCCGATTACAGGAAACGGACAGCCACATCGGTAGACGGACGGACGTGGTTTTCCCATAAAACGTTCTTCTTTGTATACTTCGTGATGGACGCCTACAAGGTGCTGTTTGCTCTAAAGGAATTTGCTCTGTAGCACACAGTTTTGCATTTTGCCGAACTTAGACCATGCCGAAAAATGTCTGCACATTCAAGTTACAGATTTGTACAGGCAATGATTTTTTCACTGTACTCATTTAAGAACCACTTTGTAAAGACCTGCATTGAGGGGGGGGGCGTGGAGACAGGCGTTGCCAACTACACCCATTACGTCTGCGCTGGGTTGACGTGAGTGGTCAGCATCACGCTCCGGCTGCTTCGTCCCCGAGGAAAAACTCCGGTTATCCACAGTTTATGTGGATGTTTACAGTCACATGCAACACACTCCTTTGCGATCGTACACACTCATGTTCTTGTCCTGATGATGACCTATACTCAGGGTCGAAATTAGTTGACAGGTAACAAACGATCGCAAAGGAGTGTGTTGTGTGTGACTGTAAACATGGATATACATTTGAGTGCTACACCAACAGAGAAGTTTCATATAAATATTTCCCGGTACCCATTGAACAGGAGGTTAAGTGGGTCTGAGAGCCGATTTGGGCGTTGTGATGCGAACTTCCCCTTGCCTCCGAGCCTAGTCACTGTACCGACTGAACTAGCGCTAATGATATTTCGAACGAGTCCAAACAGTGGCGTAGATAATCGTCCTCCCCTAAAACACCATTTGATGTCCCCCATACCCCCCTCCCCAATAAATTATTGGCGTAAGTTACCCCAGATCCCATAACAGGGATCCAGAATACTAGTCTCTGTCAGAAGAACAGAAACCAGCACGGAAGAACCCAAAATAAATTAAATATTCAAGTATTCAATACGTTTTGGGGCCCCGACCCTCATTCCTGTCGTGCGCGGTGTCTGCAGGGGTCGTATCTACACGACACTGAGTCCAAATGTATTCAAATGTCTTCTTCTAAGTGGATGGTTTGTCTTGGCGCGTATTTGCGCCCGTAAATTTAGTAACCTAACATCTGTAGTGAAATTGTCCTCACATCAGATGCGACCTCCTGTACTGTCGTCATTTACCGTTGTAAAGAAGGCCAGCTCTGTGTGCGCGCGTGTTAATAGGCACGCTGTTACTTTAGAAATGACTTCATAGTGTGTCTGCAACCGGCGATTGTGTTGGTATCCTGTTCACATGTCTACATCTGGTCAGGTCACTTCGTAGCGGAGTATGAAATTACTGCCCGGCTTGTCTCCATCGGACCTGTCATCGTGCTGTTATTGCGTTTTTATTGACTTGACTGCACAAATGCAGGAAGTATAAACAAAGGTAATTAATCGCCTAGTACATTTCGAACCCTCCAGCCTCCTACCGCTGTAAACAAGCGCTCACAGTGCACGCAATTGGCTGCATCCGTCAACACGTGTTTCGAAATACACAGCAGGAAGAAGTGGGATTCATTTTTATTCTTTCGTTCTTTCCCTTTTCTTATATTCCAACTTTATTTTATTCGTTCTGTTTATTTCCTTTAAGAAACCCTGTGCTTTCCGAGGAACTCGGTTCATGCACCGCTTATCCGTCCTTCATCTGTTACCGTTATTACACACACCAGTTGAGTGCTGCTATCTATGTGATACTCAGCGCTGCAAAACTCTGCAGCGGTCAATTGTAACCTTCGTAACATAACCGAACTTGCGGTATTTGGGAGATCTGTGGTTCATATCCCAGCTGGAACATTTGTTACCCAGAATGCAGGGATAACGGGGGGGGGGCTGCTGGTCTGCAACCCCCTCCCCCCACAAAACCGGAATAAAAAAGAAACATTTTTAGACACTGTGATGTGAAACATTTTACGTGATTTACCCTTCAGCTGAAATCAGCTACTCTAATCGGCTGATGACTAGTACATTCACCTTAGAAAAGACCATGAAGGGTTAGAAAGGGAGTAGAGATTTACTCTTTCTTTGGCCTTGGCGCTAGATGAGGTGCGTGGTCAACGCCACGCCCCAGCCGTTGTACCCCCGGGAAAGAGACCCGGTACCCATTTTACAGGAGGCTGGGTGGGCTCCAGGGCCGGTCTTGATGGTTGCGGAATATCTCACCTCCACCGGAATTCGATCCCCGGAACCTCCAGCTCGTATTGAGTCACTATACGAGACTAGTATATTAGAATTTGAAAAATGAAATAAAATAACTCAGGATGTCATAGATGAAATTAAACAAACCAAGAAGATTAGACCTTGTGATTTAAATTGGTTGAATGAACCGTATACAATGTAGTTATGCAACGTATATACATGTATATCAGTGTTATGCTACACTTATATTTGTGACATGAGGTTTGTAACATAATTTTTAAAATCAAAGATAAATTATATATAACCTCACGGTCAGCTGCCGTCTCCTCCCAAGAAAGAAGAATTCTTGGTGCGCACCGAGGGGTAATAACACAGATTAGACCATGACCGGTTCAGTCCACATCCAATGCAGCGTATGATTCACAAATGTCCTCATCTTTCGACGCTATGTGTTTGTCATTTAGTGTCTTAACAGCGGCATTACATAAACCATGAATTCTGCAATGTCGGATATCCAGCTTCAGACTTTTGGAGGTAAACGTGGCCCACCCCCCCACCCCCATCTATTTCAATCGTTTGTTCCTCGTCTGAAATGTCTTATTTGAAGTAGTGAGGGCAGACCGAGTGAGGTGCTGTATTGTAACACTTTGTCGCTGAATAGGGAACGTAATGATGCAACTTGCGAGGCTGTTTCGCAGCTGGCACCGATTTCCAGAAAGCTTTTACAGTCCGAAGGCGTGCCAATTATTTGGAACGGGCGCTGTGTATTCCCAGCGCTTGGCTAATTCCGTAACCCTTTACACGCTTCCCGCTGATGACGTCGTAAGCGGGCGTCCGAAGACATTACAGGCAGCAGCGGACAGACGTTTGAGGGTCCAGTTTCATACACTGTCACACTTGATCCACAATGATTCGCTCCCTTGTCGCTGCGGATGTAACCCGCTACTGGGCGCATGGCTACACTATCAACCGTGACTGAGTGAGGGCAGACCATTGTGCCTTTTTTTTTCTTTAGAACATGTTAATGATTATGCATAGCATGCGGTCTGTACATTCAGATTTCAAAACCCTCGTCGCGCTGTAGTTTCGTATTTTGGACGACCCCGCGTTTCAAATTTGACCCAGGAAATGGAATGTCATGGTATTAACTTAAGGTTCATGTTCCGGAGGTATCGAGTTTAGTCTTGACCCGAGTACCGGTTATTGTGATAGATTTTTTTTCTCGTTTTTCCGCACCCCTCGAGACAGTCTGGTATAACATTTCCACATAATTTCCATCCTGTCATGTCATTCGTTACTATGTAATTAGTACAGTATATAAAGCGTCATGAATGTAAATACGTGTACAATCGATAATGTATATCTTATTGACGTGGTAAAAGATAAAGGTGAAGTTTTTCCTGTCCACGCCGTTAAAGTGTATAGGGGAAGTAGAGGTGTAGCTCCACTTATTCTTAACTTCGTCCCTAGATGGAGATGAGAGGTCAATCTCACGCCCCGGCTACTCTATCCCCAGGAAGGAACCTCAGAGAATAGGAGTCTGATTGGATCCCAGAACCTGTCTGGTCTGTTATGGAGAAGAGACAGTCCCCTTAACATGTGCTGTAGAAATTCTTGAATCTGCTAGATGAAAGAGACGTCTTTGAGCATTAGTATTTGAGGAAGACTGGCGTTGTGTACATTTTAAATTCATTTTTTGTAGGTTTCAGTGTTTCATCTGCATAGTGCCTTTCGTGTAGGAACTTAAGGCGTGAGATTGTCTTCACGTGCAGTAGCCTTCAATTATAATGAGTCGAGATGTCGGTTGTACAGGTTTATGTTGTTTGCTTCACTATTTGATGTATGAATTAAGGTTACAGCCGCCTTTAGGTGCACAGTTGTGACATTTAAATCAGAATTCAGTTTATGTCACCGTTTATCATAACAATTTTAACTCATGCCATTGGCAACTCAAAATGTAAACTACCAATGATAATTTTAATGGAATCCATTCTGTTGTTCTGTGACATATTAATATTGGCATATGTATTACCTTCGAACAGAACACACTTCTAATAATATCATCTCTGAATACTAACTACATGTTTCGGTCCTTAAGGACCAAAATCAGGAATTAAAATACATGATTTAGAACATCTGTAAACATGCATATTGATCTACTGCAATTTGTGAGATATCACAGTTTATTTCAAACTTTTACGTAGTTGTAGCATTGAGGTGTGTGTGTGTGTGTGTGTGT
>Ga0131853_10010010_pt1 | contig 17354 bp, 13 predicted proteins | sample TergutLab28metaG_FD_92764 | JGI IMG/M metagenome (GOLD analysis project Ga0131853, IMG submission 92764) | Labiotermes labralis P1 segment gut microbial communities from Petit-Saut dam, French Guiana - Lab288 P1 (version 2) (version 2) | ecosystem: Host-associated > Arthropoda: Insects >... | reverse complement strand
TATTATTATTAAAAGAAGGCTCTGGAAACAGGGGTGTCCCTCTGCGTGGGAACTTATCGAAGGAACCTGGAGGGACGGCTCCTTTATTCTAGGGACTCTGAAAGATACATAAAAGAAGGAGCTGGAATTGGAGTGTCTCTCTCCCTGTATAGGCGCTCCATAAGAGCAAACTGGAGTGGGGCTTCTTTACTGGGGACTACGACAGATATCAAGGACGGGAACCGCGCTCTTCTGGGTTACGCTGAGTAGTAACCTAGAAGTGTGCAGTTCTCAGTTACTTCGCGGTGGAACACTGAAATCACGCATATCAAGGAAGGCTTTGAAAATGGAACATATCTCACTTTCAAGAGGCCCCGTAAACGTAACCCGGATGGACAGCTACTATACTGCAGACTCCGAGACACATATAACAGGAGGCTCCGGAAGCGAAGCACTTCTTTTTACAGGGGCTCCAAAAGAGGAACCTAAGGGCACTTAACAAGGGAGGTCTAGGCCAATATGTTTATTGGGCCGAAACCTGTGAACGATATATTCCCTTGTTACGCATAACTTACGGGGTTTGTGACCTTATGTTTAGCCACAACACAACTAGACAATATCTTCATGTGATGGACTTGCGATTATCTCTCATGTAGAAGATATTTCTGGGCTCGAGTAAGCTGGACCCAGAGATTATTAAGAAAACTCATCCAACATCAACCCTGGCCTTTAGCAAGGCTGTAGAACTTGGATAAGGCTCTTTCCTAGAGAGAGAGATGTTTAGAGAATAAAAGGGCAAAATTGTCCTGTTAATAAAAGTTCATAGCACATAGGTCTTTAATGGCCCGAAACCACTATATATTCTATGGACTTGTCTTAAGAATTACTACGGAATGAATGAATGAATGAATGAATGTATAGCGTTTTGGTTTTGTTGTGTAATTAATTATATATTGCATCTGTTACAACAATTTTGAAGTCCCAGATCAACATCAGTATCATCTATCAAAAGTCGATAATTAAGTCCGAAGGCCAGTTCCACCTCCACCAAAATCTGTGTGATGCAATTCAGTTCATTTCTTCAGTACACCAACATCAATCCTCACAATTATACCTGCAATCTGAAATTCTCCTCCTATATTCGCACTCACTTTCATCTCCGAATGTGATTCCTGCAACTCACCTCATAAAACTCATTTCAGTTCCAATCTAGTACACGGAGCTGACTACCTCTTTAGAAGCTATTAGTTGCTCAGCTATTCAAGAAATTCTTGGAAAGTTATGTAACCTGACAGTTCATTACTGTGTTCAAAAGAAACCGCCACCGCTCTTTGCACTGAGCCAGACGATTTCGGTTGCTTAGATCTTTCCAAGCGAAGCTGTCCTGTGCAACTTTCCGTAACCTGCTAGCTTTTTTACGGCCAGAAGTTGCTAGTTCTTTGCCCAGTCCACAAGTCGCCCATCCTTGCATTTCATTTGCGCCTGCATATTGAACACATTCACAGTTAGCCTCTTTATCTATTGCCCGTCTCCTCCATGCCCCACATGAGGACACATCATACCGGAACTTAATCTTTTTACCATTTTATATTTTTCACCAGAACTAAATAAGAGATATTTTTATCATATTACGAGACAAAATTCTGAGGGTGTCCAACAACCTCATTTGACAAAGTTATTTTTGTTCTTCAATCATCATAATTCTGTTTTCTCTCCAAAGAATGTCCTTGTTGAAATAAATTTCCAAAAAATAGGTAAAAACCACCTTGAATAATTAAAACTCTCATTTTTGACTGACAATGACAGCTACCAAAGTACCTGAAATATATGTACCAGAATCTGTGTGGCAGAACTATATCACGTCTCGTCCAAATTCTGTGGTTTTGTTTAGTTCCATCCTTATCATTTAAGAGCCAATTTGGTTAAATCTACGTACTTCTTACGAGAGATTTGACGAAAATGAATATATGAGACTTTTATCATACGTCAGTATTTTTATAATGTTTAAATTTCTTTTGCATTAATTAACCTTTTGTCTTCCAGGTTGCTATCCAAAAATTTAAAGATCAAGATATATAGAACTATAATTTTGCCTGTTGTTTTGTATGGGTCTGGAGCTTGGTCGCTGACATTGCGGGAGGAAAGGAAACTGAGGGTGTTTGAGAACATGGTGTTGAGGAGAATATTTGGACCTAGGAGGGAAGAGGTAACGGGGGAATGGAGGAGATTGCATAACGAGGAGCTAAATGATCTGTACTTCTCACCCAATATTGTGCGGGTGATAAAATCGAGAAGAATGAGATGAGCTGGGCATGTAGCGCGTATGGGTAAGGAGAGGGGGCTGTATAGGGTCTTGGTGGGGAAACCGGAGGGAAAGAGACCACTGGGGAGGCCTAGGCGTAGATGGGTGGATAATATTAGGATGGATCTCCAGGAGGTAGAATGTGGGTATATGGACTGTATTGGGCGGGCCCAGGATAGAGACAGGTGGCGGTCGCTTGTGAGTGCGGTAATGAACCTTCAGGTTCCGTGAAGTGCGGGGAATTTCTTGACTAGCTGCAAACCAGTTAGCTTCTCAAGAAGGACTCTGCACCATGGAGTAAGTAAGTAAGTAAGTAAGTATTAATTAATTTCAGGTCTTCTGTAAGCGAGGAACTGAATTCAGCTGTGGGCGTACATTGCCGATTATTCAACTCAAAAACAACTGTATATAGAAAATGTATTCGGAATCATGCTTATAAGTTGACGAAGTAGGTTTGTTTACACAGCAGTTGCAATGGACAACTTTACTTAGACGAAATATCTTATAATACACTACCCATCAACTGTACTTCCTCAAAAGCAATGTCCAATCTGTTGTCCCGTCCTGCCATCTAGCTTTTGTCCTTTTGATTTAAAATACGTAACATACAGAGCTACCTAGACAGTGGAAAAGCTAATGATTCATAAACAATCATAATTGTTTCCAACTCTAAGAACACACTTCTGTTCTTGGCATAAGATATTGAAAACCCTCAATTCATTGATTTAACTTATCATTTGGTTCTATTTGATTATATCCAGTCCTATTTTATATTAGACGAAAGACAGGAAATAAGAACAGTCGCTTAACAAGTTCAAAAGTCTTATTCTTGAATTGATTCCAAGTTTATCCTATGCAAGATAGCAAAACGTGAGTGAATAGCAAACAGTTAGTCGCACTGAATGATACATGAAAACTGTTTCTCTGTACGAATACAAATTTTCATATCTAAACATCTCGAGTTTGAAGAAGGTCATATTGTCTCATTGCGATCTCAAATCACATCCTTCTGGGATCAAAATATTTACAGAGCGAATGTTAGAAACAAAGAACGAATTGTGATCTCTGACGTCTCGGCTTCTCTCATCTCTCTCTTACGAAACTTCGTCCTCATAACATCTGACATCTCCAAGAGAAGCTTCTTTCTTCCTATTCAGCCACCCCCCCCACCCCACCCCACCCCACCCCACCCCCCACGTCTGCGGTCTTCAGTTGTAAAAAGGAAGGTCACAGTATCACGCCGTGGGTCACCAAAAAGGATGCACGGTAAATTAGTAATTAGATATTATTGCCTGTATCGAAACCAGTTGCTTTCATGGACAAACCCAATTCCTTTCGTTTCCATTGACCACATAATATTTCATGGTCCATCACGTGGATGGACGTACTCTGAATTAAATCCAATGTGCACTTCAACATCAAACAAAGTGCAGCCTCACTGGATGTAAATATCACCAATCCAGCACCAGCAACACAGCAGTAATATTAATGTAAACAAGAAGCAAATAAAACAGTATCATTCGTAGTTTACTTCGAAGGCGATCTTAAACACTGAAACAATAATGCAGACATAAACGGTAAAGCAGTCCCGTTACAGGCCTGGAGTGGCCCAGAGGGTTCCAGGAAGTCAAGGTTCCCAGATTTCATGACAACGGCACAGGATTGTCGTAAGGTTGTCAGCCTTACGCACGGGCCGCCTTTACCCCCAGGAAATGCTCCTAGTACTCATTTCTGTTGGAGGCTGAGTCGACCCCAGGGCCATAGTTCGATCGGAATAATGCAGATATGAGTAATATAAATCTTCCCTCAATTTTAGGCAACTGGATTTTATTTTGTTTTGAGAATCGGCAATTCGGTGACAGGTTTAACAATAAATGACTCCAGAATTTACCAGAAACAACAACAACAGTACGTGATCAGATTATTTTAATTACGGATAAAGGTAAAGGTCTCTTCATAACAAGTCATGCAGCCATAGACGGGAACAAGGGTATAGGCTCTACTCATTCTTAACCTCGACGATACACGGAATGGTTGGTTTACTCCTCGCACCGGCCGCTTTATTTCATGGAAAGAACGCCGGTACCCATTTAGAGACGGCTGTCTGGTCGGCAGAGACAGTTCGGACGGGTGTGGAGAACAGCAAATCCCTTCCCTTCACCTGGATTCAAACCCCAAAACATCCAACCCGTAGCGTCGTCACTATACCGAATACGCCATCCCGGCCCGTTTCTTGTAGTTGTAAAATAAAAAAAAAACAAAATTTAGGCAAAGAATTTATTACATTTCAGGATGGCGGTAAGAGCGAATGTCTAGTCCCAGAAGGCCTTTTTTGTTTGACTATATTGCAACAAACAGGACCTGCTGCAGCTTCGACACGTCTTGGTGTAGTTACGAGTAACATACGTGGATATTTTGACGTTTTGCTGACCGTGCATCTAAGTATATTTATCTCAGTAATTAACCAACTTGATGCACAAAATTTTTGTTTTACAATAAGTTTTTGTCATGCCTCTACATGTTTCGAGCACATGTGTTCGAAACATGTAGAAGCATGAAATAAACTTATTGTAAAACAAAAATGTTGTTCATCAAGCCTCTGGTATTATCACACCTATAGGTGTGATGATACCAGAGGCTCTGTAATGCAATTTTGACCTCCTGATGATGAGCACATGTGTTCGAAACATGAAGAGGCATGACAAAAACTTATTGTAAAACAAAAATTTTGTGCATCAAGTTGGTTAATTACTGAGATAAATATACGTGGATAATAATGATGATGATAATAATAGTAATAAAAATAATAATACATATATGCGCCGCATAACGAGGTCTCGGTCAACGACGGACCGCATATACCCGTGGGCCCATAAAATTATAATATTAAAATATTTTAACATAATATTATAACACTTACCACTGTGTTACAATTGCCTACTGTATTCAGTACAGTAACATGCTGTACAGGTTTGTAGCCTATGAGCAAGAGACTATACCATATAGCCTAAGTGTGTAGTACGCTGTACTATCTAGGTTTGTGTAAGTACACTCTGTGACGTTCGCGGAACGACGTATCTGCGCTCAGTGGTAACTACCAGTGCGTACGCCTATTGCTGTAACAAAAAGAAATTCTGCATTTGACCGATAGATTGAATTCGTGTGTTTTGTATAATTCTCACAACGAATACTCTTACTTGCAGATTTTTTATAACGGAGACTGTTCTCTGTGAGGTAGGGATTAAATTTTCACGAAAAATTAAAGGAACATCAGCCGTCAAAATGTTACGCATTTGAGTGCGTACAAAAAAAACAGAAATCAGATTGTTGGTTGAAGAAAATTAATTAAATATCTTTCAAAATCTTTAATTCGTGTGCGTCTGTGCGCGAAGAAGGTGTTCAGAGTACACGGACAAAATGTTTATAGAGCAAGCAAAGAACTTAAACACAAATATCTCAATTTATACGGCCAAAATATAAAGAGTGTAACATTTTGCTTTCCCTCCTTTCGTGAAGAAGTGTTACTTGTAATTGTCTGGCGAATTGTTTATTTCATGGATTCCAGAGGAAGCGAAAGTCAGTGTCAGGGATAGGGGGATTAATGCTGGGGGTATATCAGCGGAGGGCTGTGTTCTCAGGAAAACAAGTTCAAGTATGTAGGATATAAATCCCCCTCTTTCTCCCCCACTGGAACTGAGTAAGATACAACCTTAGCGAAACAGAAATAAATTTCCCCAACACACTAACAAGGACTTAAAAGGAACGTTAAATTTCTGTCTTTGAAATACGACTTCAACCTAGAAAGAATTTCGTTCTTATGTATGACAAAAGCAATACATACGTGGCAATTGTAGAATTTTATGCTTCAGCATAATTTCTCTTCTGATTGAAAAGTAGTGGATTTGTATTCTCTCCCAGTATTCCGTATTTCGTTTATATGGGCACCTATAAACGTCTGTAATAACTTACCAATTTTAAAGAATGTCAACACTTTCTCTAAACCCTGGAGGCCACAGTGGCTTTGTTTAAGTGTTTTATACAGATTCATGCAAAAAAAAAAGCACTTTGAAATTCTTGGCCTTCACTCAAAAGAAATATTTGCTAATGGAATATATGTAGAACGTAAGACTAATGTTACAAGTTTCAGATTCTGTAACAATTTAAACCCTATATAATGGAGTTTAAATTCCAAACACAGAGCAGAACAGAGAGATTTTACATATAGGATATCCTTGAATGCATTCACGACAGCACGGTGCGCCAAGACCGATAACACGTGATGAGGTAAAGGTCTGTACAGTGCACCGAGACCTGCATTGAAGGGTTACAATTCAGCCGTTATTATATATATACAACCAGATTTAACTTCCAAAAACACTGCATTATACTTACAAAGTATAGGATTGTTTATTCTTTATACTTTTCGTGTTATAAATACCAGACAATAATAATTGATAAAAGATCGGTTGTTGTAATGGAAGCGGACTGTGTTTACTGAGCAGTAGGCACTGCATATTTACGTAAATTCCGTTTAATTTTATTTACCAAATATTAGTAAATCCCGTTTTAGTCGCCAAATATTAAGAAGTTGGCAATTACCTGAAATATTTTTGATGCATTGAGTGGCAAAATAATTTAGGTGGATTAAACACAAAAGTGGGTTAAGGTATCAGAAGTTTTGATAGTGGAAAAAGGCCTCCTTATTTGTCATTAGATTTAGAAGGAACTAAATTAAGGCTTAGTTTAACTAACGTAAGAAAACCTTACTTCATGGCAGTAAGCAGTCACAATAGCAGATTTCAAAATCTCTACCTCAGAATTTTGTTTTTCACTTACCAAACTTTTTCCGAAATATTAACGGTAAGGTAAAACTGGCCCAAAAGTAATTGTGAAATAATGTACATAAAACAAAATGCCGTTCACGGAACATGCCATGAAATACTGTAGAAAAAGTTACGTATTATAAGCATGTAAGAATATAAGCAATAAAGGAATCCAATATATAGCTTCTGATTGTTGTGTTTGTTCTGAAATAAACACATTTATTTATTGTATAACACAGGAAAAACACAGCAATGTTATCTAGGACAGTATATACATCAGTATGATGACACTTGTAAGGGGAAAATCCCTCTTTTTTCAACAATATTTACCGTCTCTGATACATTTTTGTAGAGTTCTTGCCGGATTATGGTCGTGATAGCTGTAACGTGCAACATAATTGTGTAGCAACTGGATATTTTTAAAAGAATTCGTTTGCTGTGTTCGCAGTTGTCTATACGAATCACCTGCGGTTTGGATGAAACCCGAAGAATTGTCGTCGTCTTTACACAAACCCATCAATGGTTCACATTGTGCAACAATTTGATCCTGACTACCCACTAACACCCACTTTATATAAGATAACGTTAAAATTGAATCATACTCTTATGTACACAAACCTTCAACTTTTCGCGTTTTGTGTCCAGATCTCAGTTCGTTTAACATGTGACCAGTAGCGGAAGGTGCGAAACATATGCGCCTCTATACAGTTTTCTTAGCAAAGCATGTATGCGTGTAGAAACAAAGGCCGTAACTGACACACAACGAACAGTGTCTGAGAGTGTGGATTGGATGAACTTGATTAGGCTAGAATCTTTGGCTGGATTTTGTGAATAAGTCTATGAACGTATGTCGAATCTGGTGGTCGTGCGTCTAAGGCGTGGGTTCGAGGCCGCTCACTTCTCGGGATTGCAGGTTCGAATCCCACTAGGGGTATAGATTTCTTTCTCTTGTGAGTGATGTGTGTTGTCGGGTGGAAGCCTCTGCGACGGGTCGATCACTCGCCCAGAGGGTTCTACCGAGTGTGGTGTGTCTGAGTGTTATCCCGAAATCTCAACAATGAGGAGGCCTAGGCCCACTGGGGGAGGGGGGTGGTCCAAGCCATGAAAAAAACAGCATGTGAGTTGCGACAAGGTAAGGAATTATTAATGTTTCAAGAAATATTTAGCGCCCCATTTTTTATGCAACTCTGTAGAGCCTTTGCAAAACTCGACAAGACAAAGATGTAACTCCTCTGACTCGTATTACGAGAATCATGGTTTCCCGGCGAAGACACACACACACTGCAGTGAAACATTTTGTGATATTCCTCGCGGCATTCGCCTAGGTTCCAGAGCATTAACGTAACAGACAGCTTCCGTCAGGCGTCTCCATTCATCAAGAAGCATCACCAATAAGCTACGTAAGCTCAGCTCTTGATAAACGGTCGTTCCAAGAACAACAAAACAAGCTAACTCATAAAGAAATCACAATGCTGTACTCCACTTTATTAGGCAACCGACTTCTTATTTCAGAACGCTGGAGATGATTCAGTTTTCCTCTAAAAATGTTTACAGATATGGCCGAAGTGGCATTTCTTTACAACATTCAGCAAGCTTCAAATGCTGAGCAAAGAGACCACAAAAGGGTTAAAACAGAAGTCAGAACGGTCGTTGTTACACGTGAAACAAAAACAGGAAGAATGTTACGAAAGTTACGAAATGTAAACCGTACAAAAGCAGCTGTGGCGACGTACAATTGTAGACCGTGCATTAATTATTTATTTTAACTGCACACAGGTTATGACCACAAAGTGGCCAGTACTTGCCATACATTCAGGGCGGACAAGCAGTAAATATACAGAACTCCGTCATCTCTATGACTGACAGCCTCTTGGCTGCAAGGTAGAGTGAACTCTGCTGTCGGACTAACTTTAACTGTATAAATTGTCAACTACGGGCAAAGACGAGATAAGTTCAGCTCAACAAGGGAACAAATTTCAACTGTAATGGCTACAAGTGTATACACGGGGCACAGATATGAGCTTGACAACAATTCAGAATTTTATCTGGCATGACCCGAACATAAGTAAGTTCTTAACCTCAAAGCATCCCCCGTACTGTGTCGAAACACTATTTTTGCCAAATTATTTGACTGCAGTCCAGATTCCAGAGTGTAATGAAGCTGAAATTATAAAACGCAACAAACTTTCATGCATGTACTCTCCAACCAAAAAGTACAGTTGCTCCTGTTCATGCTATTAAGGCATACAAAAGTACAAGTTCCACGTATTCTCAACCTCGACACTAGGTTGAGATCAATTGTTTACTTCAAATTCCGGCCACTTTACCTTTTGAAAAAGGGAGTTGGCACCAATTTAGTAGCAGACTGGATGAACCCCATTCCCAGTCTGGAAGTTATGTACAACAGAAAAAAGTCTCTTGACCCTCCTAGGATTCAAAACCCGGACCGTCCGGTCAGTAAGCTTTTCGCTATACCGAAAATGCTACCCTGGATCGCACCCTCCAACAACTTCTATTTCTAAAGTTATTGAAAGATGCTATATGTTCTTCTGAAGCAATATTACGTGATAACTTTTTAAAGTAACTCCATCGTGTATAGCGAATATTATATTCGAATTTTCCTGTAAGACTGAAGAAAACACACGAAATTCAAAATTTAAATTTTTTAAACAGCCATTCAATGCCGATAAAATTTGCAAAGCATTTCTTAAGAAGCTGATAGTACGTAACCTGCTCAACATAATTCCTGCCGTGTGTGTGGAGAGTGCGGATCCTTTAGCGTGCCCACAAGAGCATTAGACCATATCCCGATATGTTTAATGGCTACAGACCGCGCGATCAAACCCCCTTTAACGCCAAATTCAATATTCGTCTTCAATGTTCGTTTAAGGTATTTCAAACTGATTAATTTCTTAAGTTCTCTTATCAAAATTCGGCACGCATTCCACATCTCCCCATGCGTGTTACATTTCTTACCGATTCGATCCCTACGACAGTATTCAATGAATAGCACAATTTATGACCTTCCGTTACTTCCTCTGTCATTGGCCCAAGTACGCTATAAACTTAACCAAAAGTTTGTAACTGACAGGTTGTCTAAAACCAAACACGTAAGTTTCAAAGAAACTGTAATCAAGTATTGGCCAATTTTAATTCTTTGAATCTTTAATTTTTTGCGTATTTTTGTGTATGTATATTCACAAATGCACAAGTGTTGTGTTGACATATCTTCACACACTTCACACAAGCTTCTTGACAATGGTCCAAGAGGGCCGAAACATGTAGAAGGCTAACTGTACACAAGTACGGGTTTCCCTAGATAAAGTACATATTCTAGATTTGAATTTCTTTGACTTAAAGGTAATTACGTGGCAATACGCAACGCTCTAAGAATAAGTCTATGTATTATGTTTGGGTGGAAAACCAGACATCCAAATAAAAATCAGACGAAACTCAGCTTTTGTTTCCTCTAATATTTGGACTTTTGATAGGAAGTTACAAAATAGTGAATCCTGCACCGGGCAGCAGCAAACTTTCACCCACCCCAAGCTCATCTTCCCTTTAAATTCTTAAAGTAACCACTGTGATAATCTTTCCGTGTAATACAAATCCGTACATGGTCGACAATAAAGCAATTACCAGCCTAATATGATACAAACAATTAAATGACGTCATTCGAGCAAAACCGGAGTACTGATATCACGTGTGCTATCTGTAGAGGAGCTGCACGCCGTACATTTTACCACAGAAATCAGTCCCAACGATCTTAGTGCTACAACTGACTGATATGCGGTCAGAAATGACATTCCGTCCTGTTCCGCAGGGTCAAGTCAGTGGACGAGTCGACTTCGTCGAACGGTGCGCAAAGGGGTGAAACAGGTCTCACTGTTTTGTTTAGAGCCTATAATTTCTTAACCATAATATAACTTTTTTTTTTCTAGTACATGACCAGCACTACCTGCAGGTTGAGCTACCCCCACCACACTACTGCTTCACATTGCCTTCCGTTATCTGCGCAGATAGATGTCATGTTTCGCGGCACGAGGTTTAGCAAGCTTTATACGTCTATCTGCCGTCTGATTTATGTTTTGCACACTAAGTGTCTAATTTTCGTAAAACTATGCATAAACATGATGCCACTGGAGGACATTCAACTTCGTACTTTTTAGCTTCTTGTAGAAAACGTGACAACATACTGTCCGTGAGAACGTCTGAAATTGTACCAAAGTGCTTCATCGACAAAAAATTGTAGGGCATACGCGGAAAAAAGTTCGGGTCTTCAGTTGGCCAGTTACGCGCAATTCACGTACTGTCTCTACTTCTTGCAACAGAATAAATATTGGTTAGAAAATTACTTTAATATTAGAGTATAATGTAATTTTTAATACCATGCAGACAGCTGCTGTGGACGGAGGTCAGTATTCTGCAAATGCTTTGTTGCAGCCGTCAGTTCCTTCTGACTTGGGGTGTCCGATTGTCGCACCTGCTGACCTGTAAGGATTTATGTTCACGTCATAACATTGTACATGACGTGGGCCCTTCTAATACTGAATCTCCAAATACCTTACGCTGTTCATTTAAAAATATATTAACTACTGAACTCCGGTTTTATTACTCTGTATTTTTTAACGAAAATAGTGTTCCGCAAAATAAAGGATGGCGGTAAAAGACTTCAGTTTAAACTGCGTATATACTTTCAAGCTAATCCTAATGTATTATATGCATTTCCACCATTAGAACTACTCAGATACTGTAAGGAAATCCTTTGGATTCCAATACTACGACGCGCCAAAGTCAAAAAAGTATAATAATTATTTAGTTATTAGTAAGAGCGATATAAAAGTCTGTTCACACAGACATCATAAAATATACGTTTGTCATCACAGATGCTTATTCACGAACGAACACACACACACACACTTACTTACTCCTGGTGGAGAGTCCTTGAGAAGCTAACTGGTTTGCAGTTAGCCAAGAAATTCCCCGTATTTCACGCAACCCGAAGGTTCATTTCCGCACTCACAACAGTCCGCCACCTGTCCCTGTCCTGGGCCAGCCCAATCTAGTCCATATACCCACATCCCACCTCCTGGAGCCCCATCCTAATATTATCCGCCCATCTACGTCTAGGTCTCCCCAGCGGTTTCTTTCCCTCCGGTTTCCCTACCAAGACCCTATACGCCCCCCTCTCCTCACCCATATGCGCCACATGCCCAGCCCATCTCATTCTTCTCGATTTTATCACCCGCCACACACACACACACACACACACACACACACCACACCACACACACACACCACGCACACACACACACACACACACACACACACACCACACACACACACACACACCACACGCAGGCACGCACGCACAAACCCGTAGCCACATTTTAATCCAAATCTTGTACAAGAAGTTTAGGACTTTTGTCGTTACTTCGATTTCAAAACGTTTGCCTGCGCAATGAGAAAAGAAGAAAAAATCAATGAATGATTCCGTATTTAAAATTTAGTGTTCCATTGGTGTACACAATCTCACTCAAGCAGAATCAAATTTACATCTTCGTACCAATTTAAAATTTATCATATTCCAGAAAACGGAAAACTTCACTGGCGTTAATCTCTGAATCTCATATGCCATAAACTGTCTTAACATCAAATTTTCAGCGCGCTACGTGTTTAAAATAGATAAACAGATAAAAACACATTTCATATCGAAACGGTTATAGCTTGGCATATATTGACACAGATCATCGCATGGACACAATAAACAACACATCATTACTGACACCAAAATGAAAGCTAAAAGTACATTTCGCCCTACCACCATCTTGTTATTTCAGAGACATTATTTCGACACACACACAACACTTGAGAATAAAGACTAGCAGTGGCACTAGTGTCAGGAAATGATACTATTTTACTTTAAAATGCATCTATTGGTTCACAAATTCTACAGGACAGAGAGACAATGCTTAATGCTGTCTTATGTTTATATCTTTCTATAAAACAAGGAAAGAAACATAATAAAAACATTACCTCTTCACTCTCGTGAGAAACAATTATGTCTTGCAGTAACCGTTAGGGCATGAACATTTAGGTTTATAGGTCAATGACCTGAAAGTTCAGTTACTTGTAATTCAGGCCTTTCCCATGGCCAATAATAATAATTTCTCTGGGTGATTCATGTTCTTTTCCGTTTCGAACCTCGGTTTTACACGCTAGTCTTAAGAACAAAGCTTTTACATCCCAAACACACGATGAAAGTCACAAAAATATCTGAAACTTAACCTGACTCGCATACTGCACTTTTACCATCACTTCATCTTGTTATTACAAAGAATGCTTCGGGTCCTGGATTTGCTTCCATCGAAAGGTAAAGTATAAACGAACATGAAGTATACGGTAATGTCCTGTGGATCTCTAATCCTGGGTGAACAGGATAGAACTTAGATCAGTACTATGACCCCAGCAGAGTAGTATAATATATTTAAGCTGATCACGGAAGTAATGGTAAGGTATGAAAAATGTGAAACCACTAATACGTGCCGTGAAGGTCTCCTTTATCACTGAATATAGACACAACATTACGAAAGCAGTCTGCAGTCTGGTAGTGTGATAAATTGTTTCAAGATAAAAAAAATCGACAAAGCTAAAAGTCTAGTGTATGTGAATTTGGTGACACGTTTTGGCACAAACACTTGTATTTATCTGAGACACGAACATTGTCATTACATAATGGGCTGGGACGAAAGATCAGGTGAAAACAAGCACTGCCGAAGCACTGCTTTGTATCTGCGCTAAGCAGAAAACAGGTTCTTCTGAGTTCTTTCCTTTTCTTGATAATATTTAAGTTAGAAACGTCCAAATATCGCGAGTTTAAGAAGTAATATGGTACATAAACGTAATAAACATAGAGATTTTTTGTGTAACTAATACTGCTAGAAGACACATTTTATCCCAGAAGAGCACAGATCTCGGATGTGTACTAATTACACCATCAGTCACATTTTGTACATCAGGGATGAGTTACAATGTCTCAGTGAAGCTTCAAATGACATGATTTCAACACCACAACGAAGTTCGGATTATACGAAAGGCGCAGCAGTTCTTGACCAGATCTGTCTATCTGATACCGAATAATAACTGTGATCTAAAAATGTTAAAGGTAAAGGTAAAGTGATCCCGTTACAGGCTCGGTGTGGCCCAGAGGGTGGATAGAGGTATAGCTCTACTCTTCCATGACCGCGGCACTAGAAGGGTGTGAGTGGTCAGCAGCACGCTCCGGCCGCACTTTACCCCCGGGAAAGAACCGGTACCCATTGTACAAGACTGCGTGGCCCCCAGGGCCGGTATGAGGGGGGGCGGAAAATCCCCTCCCCACCGGGATTCGATCCCAGATCGTCCAGTCGCTATACCGACCGAGCTACCGGGCCCACTGATATAAAAATGTTAGTTACAATAAATCATCAGCCATGTTTAAAATATATCTTAATTTTTCACATGCTGATAAAATACATATGTATATGTGGGGGGGGGGGTGGACGTATAGGTCTGTTAATGCCCTGTCTCCATAAGTAATTTGAAGCTAACAGTTCACTGTTTACAGTTAAAGAGCGAGATATAGATTTCGAAAAGCTGCCCAAATTTCTCTGAAAAATAACCTAAATAAGTTACAGTTTTCGTAGCTGTATTGCTCAGTAAAATGTCAACAGTGCGTCCAAAGTGGCGAGAATCATGTTAAAATCGGTAGTTCGCAGGACAACCAAATTAGTATTGATGATGTCAGGAAAATAAAAAAAAAGTAAATAATACGATCTTCCGTGTCTTGAGTTTCAAGCGAACATCCGTGAAATTCCGCTAAACGTCTATACATTATAAGGGGAAAAGGAAGGACTTAACACGCAGAACGATAAGGTAAGCTGCAATTTCCGCAGTAGGATACAATTCGAAATATACTTACAGTAACAATATAGTGGCTCGTACTCTCATCATCCACTTTTATATCAGTCCACTTCACACTCTGAAAGAACGTCACTCTCAGCCCCTCCTACAAACAATGCAACATCCTCATACACCACCTCGTACGAAGCATAATCTAAATCATAGCCACAGAACCCGCACCCACTAGTGTCGTCTCACATCCTCTCTCTCCTACTCGTGTTATATAGGTTTCGCGTCATTATTTTTCGGGTCTACCACCCTCACACACACACACACACACACACACACACACACACACACACACACACGAACTCTCTCTCTCTCTCTCTTTTTATATCTCTCTCACTCTATCTCCCCCCCCTCATTTCAATCAGGTGACCCGTCTGGCACGAGAGTTTGGGTGTAGCGGGAATCCCCCTTGCAAGTCACTTTCTGAAGCCAAACATTGGTACAGTACGGAATACAGTGTAGCCACAATGACTGAAGTTTCTCTACGGTTCCTGACTAGAAGCAGCAAACTCTCGTTTCTTCACCATTGGTATAACACATTCCAAACACACCAATCGGGCAGAAGAAGATTCTGCGTATTTCACCATGTTCTGAACTCACAAAACCTCCGCTGCCGAAGCCGAATGCAGCTTGCTAAGTTTACTTAGACAATGACTGTGTATAGGAACACACTTTGATCCTCATAGTGTAAAAGAACGGTGTCTGACAACGTGTACCGAGAAGAACGGCCTATTTGTACACAACGGAAAGGAAATGAAAAGGGAATACAGAAAATGTAACAATGAAGCGGTAAATAATTTTTAGTCTTCACCGAATGTTAATGACATGATGAAATCAAGACGGACAGTTTGGACGGGATCTGAAATTCACATAAATTTTATGAGAATTGTGTGTAAAATTTCAACTTGAAATTGGAAGGGAAGAACAACTTGGGAGCCTCAGTCCTAAGAGAAATACACCAAGTGGCTGTTAAAAGAGAGCTACAATGTAAGTTTGTAAAATGTCTGCGCGTGGCTCATGATGAGCTTCGGTGACGAAATGTTGAGAATATGACAGCGGACCCATCGGGTCTAACTCGACTCCAGAGAGTTGGGTAGTGCTTCGACAATGGGGTACTCGTATTCGGGGGGTTATGTATTCGATTCTCCGTCACTAAACCCCCAACGTCACGCTTTAACTGTTGCTCCTCCAAGAAATTCCTATAACAAAGTGTCTGAAGAGCGAACATTAACGCAACGTCACTGCGATTCCGTAATTCGCAGTATATCTAGAATTCTACGCTACGTAAAATGTAATGCCAAGAAAAGTCGTTAAATAGATCACTCATCTATGGTTCTTCAAATAAAATTTTCTAGCATTTTCTGATTTTGGGACAGCACTGTCTTGTATCTCAGTTGTCTACGTTCCAACTGTGCGCCACGACATGTACGCAAGTAAGAGAGTGCACACTGCGAACACAGAGCCATATGATATATATATATATATATATATATATAAACGTTAGTTCGGTTCAATAAATATGAATGTTGTGCAATGCCTGACAATGCTAAATCCTCCCGCATGTGGTCGGTCATCCTACGTTCGCAGAAGACAATCATTAGTTGTCCTTCTGACAGACGGAGGAAAGACGATGTGCGCGACATCCATTTATCATAGCAGTGCGTCACACGTTAAGCCGCGGCGTCGTGCCAACCTGCCGCTACTTCCCTCACCAACTGGTGGACAGCCAGCCAGCAAATGTTCCAAAAAAAAAATACTTTTGAGCATTACGAAGCAAGTCGTCGAATTCTGACTTGGTTATTGATAAATATGTATTGTTTCTTACTGATGTACCACTGCTGTTCTCTGCGAGGGTTTGTATACAGTTCCACATATGGAGAGGTAGGATGGCTGTGGAACAAGAACCGAGGAAAAAAAAAACGTAGAAGATGTTTAATTCAAAATGTTCTATTCAAAACATTAAAGGCTGCAATTCGTATAAACACAGTTCTAAAGGAACAGTTGAATAAAGAGAGACCAACTTGATGTCACTTGCTTTATTATTTCTTTATTTACTGCTCAACATGTTTCGGATGTTAATACATCCATCCTCAGGAGCTTGCGACTCATTTGTTGAGTTATTTCATTGGTTGTATTGTTCTGGTTCGATGTGTGTTGGTGTTACGTTGTGGTTTGGCTGGGGTGGTGTGGTATCCGTATGCAGGCTGAGGCACCACCCCAGCAAAACCACAACGTAAAACCAACACACATCGAACCAGAACAATACACACAATGAAATAACTCACAAAATGCGTCGCAAG
>Ga0131853_10010009_pt1 | contig 17355 bp, 7 predicted proteins | sample TergutLab28metaG_FD_92764 | JGI IMG/M metagenome (GOLD analysis project Ga0131853, IMG submission 92764) | Labiotermes labralis P1 segment gut microbial communities from Petit-Saut dam, French Guiana - Lab288 P1 (version 2) (version 2) | ecosystem: Host-associated > Arthropoda: Insects >... | reverse complement strand
GCTTTGTCTCCGGGTCATAGTGATATAACCAGGTTTCGTCCATGGTCACCAATCGCGACAGGAAATCATTTGGATCGCGCCGAAAAAATTCCAAAAGTTGCTCAGGCGACGTTTTTGATCCCCGTTCAGGCATTTCGGGACCCACTTCGCGGAGAGCTTCCGTATGTCCAAATCTTCATGAATGATAGACCCAACCCGCTTACGTTGAGATGCCCAGTTGTTCAGCTATTGATTTAGCCGAAATCCGGCGGTCTTCCAAGATTATCTCGTGTATTTGATCAATAATCTCCGGGGTGGTCACTGTGGAAAAATCACCCCGTTTAAACTGGGCCACCCAGTTTTTGACGGTGGCATACGATGATGCATGTTCCCCTAATGTTTCTCTCAGAATGGCGTGAATTTCCTTCGGCGCCTTGCCTTGCAAAAAAATAACCTTGATAACAGTTCGCGTTACCATGTTGTTGAAATTGCGCGCGTCGCCTGACATGCTTCCTTTAAGCCTCTGTAACAAGAAAAGACTTCCAATTCGTCACATGAACAGACTCCTCTCTCCAACGACACTACTGATTCCGTCCTACGACATCGGTAAGTAGGTTGGGCTAAGGACTTATCAGCACCCCTCATACAAGGAGTTCATGAACTTTATGAGTCAATAGACCAATTAGTTAATAAAACAAAGTTGCAAATATAAGTGTTATTTCTGGATTAAGATAAGTTAACAATGACAGACACATTATAATAAAATACACATCCATGTCACACATTTCAAAATTTTCAACAATATTCAAAAGATTTTTTTTTTAACATTTGACTGCAATATAAATAAAGCTACAATATAATTTCCTTTTGCAGAAAAGCTGTTATAACAGTTTAATGTACAATCATTCAATTCTATGAAGAAAGTTTGTAGTATATAATACAGGTTTTCAAAGACTTATTACCAGCTTTCTAGTTCTTTCTTGAAAAATGTACAAATTAACAACTTCCTACAAGCCCAAATGAATGATGTTTTGTTTTGTTTATTGTACTGTCCTGCAGGAGGACTTTTACTTTAGAATATTCACCATATTTGTATTTAATGAACTGAATTACTGAATTGAATAATAAAACCTATCCCCTTTTGCGTGCTATGGCCACGAGTGTATTATTTCAATTCATGCACGGATGTCATACAACATACATGAATTTCACTACAGCAAAAGCCATATGGTTTAATAAAATATGGGCACAAAACTTTAAAGCAAATCAGTAATTTGCGTGACTGCCAGCATTAATGATAAACATTATTCCGGAGGCTTAACTGTGTATAGCTCTACCCCTTCAAAAAATATGATAATGAATGAAGACAGTGCTCACAAAAAATATCTGTAGGTATGAGGGATGACATAAATGGGCAGTTGTGGCACATAATTTAATAAAAAATTCTGTGATCTACATAAGTCACTTACACAGCATTGTTAGCATACTGAAATCAAGCAGGTTATGCTGGGCTGGACATGTTGCTCATGATTATATAGTAAATGAATACAGAGTTTAAGTGTGAAGATAGCAATCACTTAGAACATTTAGAAGATGTAGGATAACATTAACATGAATCTTTACTGACTGAAGTGGTAACCCTTCTGCTGTATCAGACAGTTTCCCAATTTGAATTGCAGCCAAGTTACTGGTTATTCTGAATTTTTTTATTGCTTTTCTCATGCCCTCCTGAAAAATTCCAAAATAATGTATTAATTAGGCACAGCCACTTCCTTCCAAATCCTTTCCACCCATCAGTCATTCTACCAACCCAAGCTACGCAGTCTGAGATAGAGAGAGAATGATAAAATAAATCATAAATAACTAAATAAAATGAGATGTTTATGTGGGAGAAATCCTGGAAGATGGATAAAACTGGCACAGACTTGTGCCCCAGGATGATGTTGGATCTTAAGTGTTCTACCACCAGAATTAGTTAGTCTGTAAGTAAGGATACATAATGCACCCTTATCTCACAATCATAAATGACGGTTCTGATGATAGATGAAGTGTTTTGCATCAAAGTATGTAACTTCCAATAGCACTGTTTCAATGAATAAGAGAGTAACAGAGAATAACGTATATACATGTGAGTGCAGTCTTTCCAAGATTAAATTACTCATATTTAATTGCAAATCATTAAGTAGCAATATTAAACTTTACAGAAACCTTCTATACAAGATCTGTAACCTTTTTAAGGTTATAGATTTGAATTGAAATGTACTGCAGGGTCTTATCCAGGTTGTCATTCATCATCTAAATGTTTTGTGATCTTGGTCCCCATACCACAGGTATCAAGAATTCCGAAAACCCTTCTGAATTTAAGGCTATATTCGTTGTGAAACAAGGTGTTATTGATCAAATTTATCATCACATACAAGGATTCACACCTGGTGATTTGTTGTTTTATGTCTTCACGTACACAAAGAACTCCTTATACGTCTGACAAAGGACTGTCTGTAAAAACAAAAGTCCAGCAACATTTTTAGTATCTCACCCCCCTCTCCCACTTCAAATTGTCATCATAAATGCTCCAGGACTAAGAGATTTCTGTTCCTTTGGAAAGCAAAAGCATAACCATCACAACAAAATAAACAGTTAACTTCTTTAAATGCTGCATTCTTGAAAGAAAATGATTAATTCCCATGGCGTAAAACAAATGCAAAATAACTATCATCACAAATATCATGACCATAATATATTCAGCACACACAAAACACCAGGTGAAAGAATTATTAAAAAAACCAGTGTTTTATTTTTAAAAAATATTCAAAGAGGTGGAAAAAGAAATGCAGAATACCACCAATGCACTAGAAATATAGATGGATGCTGTGGTACTGGGAGCTGAGATCAGTGACTAAGATGCAGAAACATAAATGCCTTGAATATGGAAAAAGTCCAATAGGCACTGGTAGAACGGTTGAAGGAGACAGGTAACGAGTGTCTTACATAAGAAGGTGCAGGAAGGTTCCCTACAGATGTTAATACAGTGAACAGAGTACATGAGGCTTTTCAACACAGCCCAGGAAAATCCATCTGACGCATTAGGAGAGAACTTCAAACTCTACAGACCACCATGAAAAAAATTCTATGCCATTTAAAATGATATGCATTAGAAGACCCAACAGTGCAAACAATGGAACTAGATGGTTTGCTGCATCAGTAAGAATTTGCTATGGACATGATCAGACCAAGGGACCATGACAACAGTGACTGACATGCAGAAACTGTTTAAGGGTTTCTTTCAGACACACAAACTGTTCATGATATCCATTGCAAGTTGCATTTTATGTATGTTGGTAATATGATGAACAAACTATGGTCACTTCAAAACTAACTTCAAAAGTGCAAATCATTATCATGAGTGTAGGTTAAATTATTACACTTGACCAGGTGTATTCTGTACTCCACATAGTGTACTTGCTATTTGTAAGGTAAAGTACCTCAAAAAAAATCTTAAAATTCAACTCTCCAAAACTGGCCATCATACTCATTCCTAATTAATACTGTGACTAAAATAATCTAAAAAATCTAAGTCAAGGTAATTCCACACCTTACTCTTGTCTCCAAATTCTTAGCATGCTCAATGTTTACCGACAGTCTAAGGTTTTATTTTTCATATTTAAAAACTGAATGTAAAAAATTTAAAAATGACTGAACATGCAAACCAGTAGTTGAATATTGTAGTGCACCCCTTGAGTAGTCAGTTCCAAATTAACCTCTTCTTTGTATCCAGAAGACTGGTGTGCATTAAAATCTCCATGTAAAGGTCTCGAGATTTAACAACTCAGGCAGGAAGACAGTGAAGTACTATGTATCATATAATATAAATAAGAATAAGAAGACTTCACTTTTATGCTGAGACACTGATCATTCCATTCACTATTTACATTCTGTCTGCAACTGTAAAGTATATGAAGAACATAAACCTCCATACACTCCCATCATCAAAATTGGAAGGATAAATTTCACATTATAGTCAACTTGATCCCTAGGGATATAACTTATTCTACCCACTGAATAGGCATCAGAATCTATTCAAACAAAACACTGAACAAGAAAATGTCTGCTGCTCATGTCAGTAACCTGGAACTTCACTGGTGAGCTCTCATGAACATTTTGACTGAGAAGTGAAAACATGTTGGACATTCTGACTACAAAAATGGGTAAATATCACTTGTGCAAGTACTGTGCCTAGTAAATTTTCTAAGATGAGGGTTTCCTGGTTTGAGCCCTCTAGCCCAGCCTTACTCCATTTATGCCTATGATGTCGAAGTTCAGTTTTTTAGAACACAATACTGCAAGATCATACAAATATATCTATTGTTAAATTACAAATGCAACTACTGCTGGTTGAAGAAGAACAAATCAATCCATATGCATCATCTGGCTTAATATTAAAGTTCTAACAAATGGCATCCATGTGGTTCTTCTCTTCAAACAGAAAATGCACAATCTGAATGTGTAAGTTGTGTTCCCTACTTTACTTTGAGACTAACAACAGTATTTTCAGAACTGGTTTTCTAACAACAACTCATTTATAACTCTGAGGAAAAGAAGCCAAAAAGGATTATAATACTGGAATCCAGAACATAATTACAACACAAAACATTGTAACATCCTATTCAGCCCCTTAAATGCACAGTTAACCAGCATCTCAAAATGTTAGTTTTTCAGCACAAGCCCATTTCAGCCTTCATTTAACACAAACAGTGTTAAACAAACAAGATGGTTTACAAGCTTTGACCTTCACACCAAATGTAGGCTAAATAAGTCAGGCATACTGAAGCATTATTATTAGCAGGCAAGTGAAAAAGAATATTAATGCACCAGTGGCATCGGAATTATTGCACTTTGTGTTAACAATTAATTAAATAATTATTTTATAATCATCTTAAAAATACAAATCTCAAACTAGAAATCCACCCACTCTTTCATCCAAGCCAGGAATCAAATCAGGATGCCCCAGACATACAGCTTATTGCCTAGTTCCTATAACAATTATGCTATCCTGGCTCCCTTCATTGCACCAATTTCTAAATAATATTCTCTCAGCTGAGTCACAATGGTCCTTGCACTCATTTGTATACAAGAAAAAGACTGTTGCAGATTTAAAATATGCCTGAATTTATTAAATTTAGTAGCATAAGACTTACTAACTATATGTGGACTGTGAAAACATGTGCTTCAGTAATACAAAGCTTTGTAGGTACAGTATTTTAAATTATCATCAACAAAAGTCCAGAAAGTTTCATATTTTACCTGTGTAGCATTGCCACATGGTTTCTTTCCTAGGGTGATGTATAGCTGAGAAGCTGTCTCAAGGTGTTCCAAGTTTTCGTAAATGCAACTTATGTTGATTGTTTACTAAACTGTATCAAGTTGAAATATGTCCTTTAAAAGACACCCTTGCTAAAAACATGGCTCAACATGGTACATTAAAATATACCCAACCACCCACAGAGTTTGAACAAGCACATGTTGTCCCTGAAAAGCCTGTGGACCCTAACAGATGTTAAAGAGCGTTGTGTATCACAAGGAAGGGTCAAACTCACGACTTGTTCTGGTCCTGTTCTGTATGAAATTTGTCAAGTCTTTTTGAAACTTGTACACATATGCTTACACTCTTCAAAACCTTGAAGTAACCACGTGTTTTGATATGAATCTGAACAAAGATACTTGAATCACCAAACGAAACCCTGTAATATGAAAATATTCTAAATATAAATAAAAGAAACGGAAATTTATGTGAAAAGAAAATATTCTGTAATTGTAACATGACACAAATCAGGGATAGAAAATGGTATGGACAAAATAGATTATGGGTCTGAAGCAATGTGTGTACAGAAATGAATGACATAACCATTACAGCAATTTGATCACTGTTACTCCAAATTCACCATCACTGCCAGTTAGGCTACCTCATATCTGGAGCAGCTATGATTGAATATTGGTCACTGGTCAGCCAGTGACCAACTATACACAGGAATAATTCTGAGGTCTTTGTTCAGGTACACTGCAACAGAAGTCTGAAATCTTGCATGGAATGATTTTTTTAACAGAATTGTTAAATGCCATTTAGCAGTAATTGAAGTTACTTTTTACATTTCAATCATAATTGTTGTTTGTTTATTTTCATCCTTATTGACATCTGTATGGGAGTAGCTAGCCAGTGACAGGTTAAGTGTTGGCCAAATCTGCATTTCTGCAATAACTGACAAAGTAATCAAAATGACCACGATTCTCATTTCTCTCTGCCTTGGTTTTGTAAAAAGAGTACTTGTTTCCTGTTTTCTTCCTTCTCCTTTATTAGACTCCTAAGCCTTAAATTTGTCTGTAATTTGCAAATGTTACAGTACATTTCCATGCCTGCTGTTCTCAGATTCAACAAACTGTGTTCTGTAACAGCAGAATAGCAAATTCATTTTCATTCTGATACACCTTGTGTTAACAACTTTGTGACTTAATGAACATCACTCACATGTTGAAACTTCAGAAATCCAGTGGCTTGGTGAATTTATTTTTATTTCTGTCCTTGTTATATAATGAATAAATTATTAAAAACTATGTATAAATGTGTAAGTGAATAAATATATAGTACTGTATCCATCATCTCATGCCACAAGCAACAAAATTAATTTCTCCACGAACAATGAACTACCATCCCCTTTGTAGCCCTCCTCCCCACTAGCTCACAGGGCTGTAAAATTCCTGACTGTCACAGTCACTGCTCACAGTTACACACAACTAATGTTCACTGGAACTGCAGTGCCTGGATCAATCATCTCTACACGTATCTAACAAACATAAAAACAAAAGCAATGGATATGTCAACAATCGCTTGGCAGAAGGCATACCAACATTTTGGAACATGAAAGCTGCTCCACATAGAGTTGTGGATACCAAAGAGTATTAAATTAGGAATTGGATTATAACCACTTTCCTCACAGTTATGACAATAATATGTTGGGTTACATAACACTGGCATATCAAGCTCCCTACACTCTCTGTATTTACAATGGGAAATTTATATACGTGACATTCATATCCAGCAGAACCATTACAAGGCTTTTGATTATAACATTTTTCTAAAGAACTTGTAATTCATGGAACATATGCCTTGCAGGCTTAGCAACAAACTTCTAGTTGGTAGGTATTTCATCCTTTGTTTCAGGAACGTACACTATCCCCATCCATCCACCCACACCCCACTGCCCGAAGTTTCATTCTGCTATTAAATCTCTTTAATTCTCTAACCTACAGTAGAACAGAATACAGAAGGGTGGGCACCTCAGTGACCCATGTACTTCAACCATTATTGATCTTTTGTGCAGTATCTACAGTATTTCATATTTAGTCAGAATTACAAGAATATGGAAATCTGCAATTATTTACAATCAGCAATTTACAGATACAGTAATAAATCATTAATTCAAAATTGATTAATTAGAAATACCACTGTGATTGCTAAAGTTAAATAATTTGAAATATTACAATATTGCTTTGACAATTCGAGTCAGTGTTTGTGCATTAGTGTAGAACAATGCAATAATTGATCTTACAATATGGTGGCAAAACTTGGACCAGTGTCAGTAGAACAAGTGGGTTATTGCACACTACTACAGCATACCCTTTGAACAGACAACCAAAATTCAGCTTTATTGGCACACATGCAGGGTGCATATATAAATAAATTTCATTTATCCTTATGATGGTAACACTGGAATGTAGAGTCTGATATTTCCTGCCATGGACTCTACAGAGGTCAAGACACCACCTACTGTGTTGCAGACTGCTGTTAGATGAATAGGATGATTTGCAAAAACCACACTGATCACCCTAGTAGCTGCATCATTTTTTCAATTTCAACCAGTCCAGCCCAACCACCAGCAACCGTTTCATGATTCAGAGCAACAACTGTGTGAACTACACATGTAATGGGCATTATGTTGGATCATTTGTACAAAGTGTAAGTTTTCACCCTTTTTATAGACCACAAAGGCCCTTAGGGTGAGTAGAGGTATAGCTCTACTCTTTCTAGGACCTCAGCACTCTAGATGGGGGGTGGGGGTTCAGCCCCACGCCCCCGGCCGCCTCTACCCCCGGGAAAGACCCGGTACCCATTGTACAGGAGGCTGGGTGGGCCCCATGGCCGGTCTGGACGGGTGGAAAATCTCATCCCCACCGGGATTCGATCCTGGACCGTCCAGCCCGTAGTCACTCGCTATTTCGACTGAGCTACCCAGCCCAGCGGTACAAAGTGTAACTGTAAAAAAATATTGTGTGAACTGAACTAAACATGGCACTAACTAACCTCTAGACTTTCTGTGATCCAAAGGCACCATGGTGCTCTTGCTTGTAATTAAAATTTTCCCACATTATACACTGTGTTTGGTGGCATTACCCAGCTGAACTACCAGCAATGGTCCAGGGATCACCGCCACATAGCAACTATAGTGACTGCAATATTCTACCATACTGCGCTACGATCAAACTTGGACAAACATGTATCATTGCCTGCTGGTGTGTGTTTTGATGTAAACGGTATCAAAATACACAGTAAAAGATAAAGTAAGGTTCACCCTAGAATAGGTCATGAAGGGGCACAGAGGGGGAGCAGAGGTATAGCTCCACTCTTCCTTGAACCATGGCGCCATATTGGTGGGTGGCCAATACCACGCCCCAGCTGCTGTACCCCCAGGAAAGACCAGGTAACATTTTATAGGAGGCTTGGTGAGTCCCAGGGCCAGTCTGTACAGGTGTGGAAAATCTCACCCCCCATGGGATTTGATTCCCGGACCATCCAGCATGTACTGGGTCACTGTACCGTCTACGCCATCCTGGTCCAAAATATGTAATAGGCATTTAAAAAATAAATACAAGGAGATCTTCTAGTTACTCAATTAAATGATAACAATCAGTGCTTACAACATCAGGACTTGCAAACTATCACATAACAGGTAAGTGTGTATTGGAAAAATCAGATAATTCAAAACTCCATAACTCAAAGCCTAATTTCTCAATCCTAAGACTTCAAATTCATGAGATTTTACTGATTATTTCTCTTATGACTGAGTCCTTATCTGGTTCATAGTGATATTCTAATTTAACCAATAAAGGTTTAACATTCTTCTCAGAATATAAAATACAAACAAGGCATGGCACTACAAATGCAAATGCTGATGAAGGAATCAAGGAACTGTGTCCTGTTTTATTAAATCATACTAAGAATAAATGCACCTTCACAGTCAATGTGTTACTGAGGCAGTATGTTGTTTGTTGTTTTAACATAAAACTTAGGAATGCACCTTGACATTCGTGTATTTTAATATAGGAGAATTTTTCACAATTCTTTCAAAACATCTTGGCATTCATTAAAAATCTCCTGCCTCCACCTTGCCTGAAACCATTAACTGCAAAATTGTTTTAATTCTCTGAGATATTACTATACCTTGAACAGAGATTTGGTAATACTTTTGAAGAAACATAATCCCTTTGGATTCGTTTAGGTTAAACATGAGTATCATTTACCTTTTAAAGCATAACAACAACAAAAATGAATTCTTACATTTGACATTTCTGAGCAAGACACATAATAAAATTGCATCACAGTTTGGCAGTTTTATTTTATTTATATAACTCTCTGTAATAAAATATGTCACATTTCCACCATGATGTCCTCTCTCAGCACACAAAACCAGTGTTTCTTACAACTTAACAACAGAAACAAAGATCTGTCATGACTTAAGTCCAATCAACCGGTAACTTGACCACGGTTTCCAGTCGATTTCAACTGAAACACAATTGGTATTAAGAGAACAGACAATTCTTTGCGTAAATATCAGTAATCTTGACTAAAAGTACAGTCTTCCAGTCTACAGTATCAGCCAAGTGTGAGATACCAAAAGACACAGCGTATGTGGGGAATCATCGTTTCGAAACTTGACCTGTCAGTTGACTACCCTGACTGATATTTCCTGTGGCTTTCCTTATCCTTTATATAAAACTGATGAGAAAATATCTTAACATAGTCCTCCTTCAAAATCTTCGCAAGTCATTATTCATACTTATCATTATCATCAGGTGCAATGCAAATTTTTCATCAACAGAGGATTGTTAAATACGCCAACAAATCCAGTGTCATATATGTCTTCTGAATGTGAATTAAGAATTAACAAAGAATGTGGACCTTTCCTTGGTTTTATTAAATATCAGACTTCAGTGGCATGCAAAGTTTACTGTAAATGTAATCAACTTTTTAGCAAATTAGATGCTAAAGATCTTTTGATGCTCCTTCATAAGAGTTCATTCAGATAACGGTCTTTGCTGCTCCAGTGGTGAAGGCTCAAGTGTTGCTATTCGTGCATCACCAGTTTGCTAAAACTGGAAAAAAACATAACTCTGCCTTCTGCACTTAACAGTACTATTGTACGATGCTTTAAATCAGCTGTATGCACTGTGTAACTAACATGCAACAACATTCCTTGGCTTTGTATATGCCAGGCCAGTAATATGGGTAAATTCACCACTTTACTAGATGTCTCAAAACTGTACTTTCAGGCATGTGTCACTGTGAAAAGAACAGGAAGAGAATAATACAGCTATTAGAAATTACAGTCATACAGTTTAATTTCCCCATAACCTGACTTCTAAGCAAGGACTGCTTCTAATTTATTGTTTTATATTGTTGGTAAATATTTGGAAATTACTTCAGTTCCCATAAGGTGGTCACTTTTGTCAGTACTTCATAACATAAACTTGTACAGATTCTACCAGTTCCTCCCTTAAATATATTGCTTGCACAGTTACAATGATCCACTTATAACACTGCAGAACACTCTGAATTCCACATAGGAGGTAACAGGTTAGTGGCATGCTTCTACAATACTGGAGAAGATAAGAGTTTTTGTAAGTCATGAGGGCTGTAATATTAATGGAGCTTCAACTGAGAAATGGTGTTTACAAAACACCAGAGTTCATGATACTTGTCCAGCATTCAACACCATAGACTAAGCCATGTCTAACCTATTCTTACTGTTTTCCAACATCATTAGTAATTTAAAAAATACATTTTTGTTGTAGCAGTTCATAATGGTTTCAGTCTTGCTAACAAACAAGTATGGCCACTTTGTAACTGATATTATACTTTTACGATTTAACAGGTGTATCATTCAGTCCATAGTATACTACAGTGTTGATAAAACACAAAGTGCTGCAAAGAATATAGCAATGAGGTTTCCATTTATTACACAATACTCACTGAGTTTGCAAGATTTCCCAGCACAGAAAGAAGTGTTTCTTATAGTATTACACAGATGTTCCTGTCTGAAAGCAACCTTACACTGCTGACCAAAGTTTCATCCACCTACATATCACTGAAAATAAGGTGTAACTACAGTTTCTAGGATGGCAGAATATTTGTTCAGATTAATAAAAATGAGGAAAAGTACCAATAATAGCCCTAGAAATTGTAGTTACTGTATATTAGGCAAATGTCATAGCAATTCTACAATGTAGATACTGGAACAAAATTAATGAAATAACACACTTGTATGTTATTTGACTTTCATTATACAACAGCATCACTGCTGCCAAAAGATGTTCATGGCTGTATTTAACATGGAAAAGTAAGTTCCCAGTCACAGACATCAGCACATTCACAACTCTTATATCACAACACTTCTCTGTTACAAAACATCGCTGTTCCTTCTCTATTTTCCAGTTTTTCTGATGGTGACTTCTAGGCATTCACGTAGACAATTTCCATACATAAGAGAGCCCCATGAAAAATCCCATGTTTGCATGTACTTTTCTTATGCTCAATGAATTTATTTAACCTAACCCTTCTGCAATAAATCGTGTCGCTATTTCTTTTCATAGAGTGTCGATGAAGTACGATAACTGATATTAGAATTATTGTGGCTGTTGCTTTTTGTAGGTGCAGTAGCCATGTAGCCATTGTTCACACCATTCGAATAACAGTTAGAATATGCTTTAGAATATTCGCTGCTGTAGTCTGATGTCAGCTCATGGTTTGAAACACCATTGCCATTGCTATCTGCCTTCTTGTCTTCCACCAGAGGCTGGAATGCATAAAAATAAATATATGTTAGAGAAATTCGGCCTATGGACACATCTGTGTTCACACACACATATATGCCCACACATGTGTGCAGATCCTATTCATCCAGATTTTCCTGGGACAGTCACAGTTTTATGGGTTCTAACAGCTCCGTCCCGGTGTTCCAACAAATTTGGTTCAGAATGCCAAATGTCCTGGGGTTTTCCAAGTTTTAAAAATATTCCAATTCTGACAATGCTTACAAGCATTTCGATTTTCCTACGGTAACAGAAAATATCTGCAGGAGTAGACAGTCATCAGCCAACCACAACGAGGAAGGAGTAAGACAGAAAGGGGAAGATGTGAAGATTAGTGATCATAGAGTCTGGGCTGAGAATTGGAAGGCTGACAAATAGCTGCATAATAAACTATCAGTAAGTTAAGTGAGTGTCTGAATTTGAGTAGTATATTCTCCTTTTTTTCTACTTCTCTTTCTATATTTCCATCTCATGTTATCTGAGTTGTCTAAATGTAGTAATATTAACAAATTACTCATTATTTCACTGCATAGCAGGTTAAAAATTTTATCTCCTACACCTTTCCCTACCCACATAAACGGTATTATATGACCCAGTTCTTGATTTTCAACAGCGGGATTCCTACGTACATATCCATATTACTGTAGGCATTCTTCTTCGAAAGTTTAGATATGAAAAATGAAACCACCTTACTATGGCTCTGAAAGAGTAGATTATAACACAGCGTGAATAATGGACAAATGACTCTTTCTCTGTTTGAGCTTCCTATCAGGTCATTACCAATAGATAAAACAATTCTCAGCATGGAGGTTAAATATGTTGGACACTCAGTCCCCTGCAACTTTTTACATACAGAATAAAACTCCTTAGAACTAAATAATATTCAAACCTAGAAACTCTATTCGATACTAAAAATATTTTACTTTATATCTGCAAATAAATTAAGTAAAATATTGTTCACCATTACCATCAGTTGGTTCAGTCGATTTAAGTACAAAATTTCAAACAATTTTACTCAGTCCCTCCAAAGGTTCTCAGGCAATATTCCAAAACAAGATACAGCAGTTTCACTTGTTTTTCTATCCAATTCTTCATTCAACCCCTCTCCCCCCCAGTATAACATGTCATAACCTAAGCAGTTAATAAAGAATTAAACAACATACATCAGGGTATTACAGAACCTTGGAAATTCTGAATATATTTTTACAGTAAATTTCCGGTATCCTGTCTTAACCCTTTGAAACCCAGTGGTAGCAACACATCAACTGCTGTGACATCAAGAAACTTTGCATTTTGACCACAAAGAGTGTCTATTAAGTTCCATATGATCTCAGAACATATATCAACTAGGCCCTTCAACAGCATTAACTGAGTGGTCTTTGTGATGGAGATATATTGTTGTGTTTTTGTGAGGTATGAACAAAATTTGATAATTAATTTTGATCACTGTCAGTCTTCAAATGACTGATTGCTGGGTATTCAGATAGTTGAACAAGAAGCCCTCACCATTCATGGGGGGTTAAATTCTTGAAAAATCCTGTGAATGGTAAAAAATGGGTTTGAGCTAAGATAACAGTAAACCTCTACCTGAAGACCTCATTATTATTCAATTCTTGTTTACTCAGAGTACTTACCATGCATGCTCCAGAATTTTTGTTTTGCGACTTCTCACTTTTGTTGTAACTTGCTTTATAGAAGTCCGAAAATAAGACAAGGAACATAACGCCGTGGAGACCAATCCAGATCATAAAACCTTTAGGATAATGGCAGTCTGAATAAAAGAGTATCTGGAACTGATGTGCAAATATCAGCACAAACTGTACCTGCAAACATACCAATACAACCAAATATAATCATACCAACATATGGTTACATATATTACTCACTAAAACAGAATTGTTATCATTTGGGTAGAACAAACACCTGCTAAAATGACAAAGCTGACAATTCCATAGCAAGTCCACAGGAAGAGATGACATGAATCAACAACCTCTCTGCATACCTTCTCCCTCCAGTGTAATTTATTACATTCCCTCCACTCATCAAGCCATACTGTTCACATGCATGTTGGTAGCAATAGCTATGTGATAACATTTGTTGACAACAAATGCTTTGGGCTGATGAACATAGGTGGTAGGGGCCCACAGCAGGACAGTAGGCAGACAAGGGGAAGTTTCCTGTGTTTTCATTCCCACCGTAAATGGGACTGCCATGCCCCCAGAAGAGGCCAGTGTGTTTGAACCTACAAGGTGTAAGTGTGGATGTGCAGTCACAACGTGAATAATGTGGCAAAGAAACTATTACAGAGTCTGTTAATTAACAATTGCAAGAAGTTTTCTTCATACATTGTTTTTTAACCTACCTATAGGAGACTTTTTTTAATCACTCAGCGAATTTATTTAATGTATATGTATATAATTTCAACATATACAACCAATCAAGGCCAAATACATCTGCAATACACCAAGTGACAAGGATTATATGTTTAGTGCTGTTTACTGCTTCCATGAATGATACTTGCCATAAACAGATAACTCAGTATCTCACCTTCATGTTCTACACAACTCTAAAACAATTTTGAGAGGACTGCAATTGAACTTCTTCTGTGTCAATGTTATTGAGAAAGGAACTGAGTTATAAAATTATGTTCATGAAGAATAAATCTATTACAAACACACAGGCAAGTACAACTGTAAAGAAACACTGCTTTTTGTGATGTGATGCCATGGAGTCTAGTACAGATTTACCAAAACTCTGGAGAAACCTACTGTCTCCTGTATACTGGCAGAAGGATCCTAAAAATTGTTGATTAATTCCTATCACTACATGTCATCACATCCCAGAGGACTTGAAATCTAACATCAGCGGACACAACTTGTTTAATCACAGATACTGTGCTAAGCAACACTGCAGTAAATAGTCACTCTCTTGAATGTGAAAATCCAAGTCTTCTGAGATGTTATGCCATGTCAACTGATAAATAGTTACCAGCATTTTGGAGGAGTATAGTGTTCTTGGACTGCTTGAAAATGAAGGGGGAGAACTACACTGCTCTGAAATGTCAGAAACTATTTACATATCCAGATATCATAACACTCTTAGAAAGCTTGGGTCTTTATCAACACCTCTGTTAGAACAGCAAATCTCATATGAATGTGTTTGCAACAACATTTAAAAATATGGTTGAATGTTCTATAATATTGTCTGTGACAGAGTGTTAACAAATAAGCCATGAGTAACTCACACTGCTCAGTGTTCTGATACACATTACTACAAAATATTTTTTATCTAAAGCTACTATTTAGTGTTAGCTTTCTTTTTTACGCATATTACTTAATGACACTCAATTGCTACGATTTTGTAGCATCATGTTACCTGTAATGATTTCAAGAATTACAGCAATGACCATGTTCATCACTACTACTAAGAAGTTAAAGAACATTGCCTCAGTTTATAAATACATGAAATTACAAAGAAAAAGAACATATTCAGCAATATTAATATACTTTATTCCCACATCAATTCAAACAAACCAGTACATATCCTAACAATTACCTAACCACTACCTTATTATCAAATTTAATATTACCCTCACAAACATGCCTTGTCTTTGGGGTTTCAAATAAAAAGTGTGTCATTGCTTTTTTATTATGTTATCTGATTTTCCACTACTGTAACATTTTCTCCATTCCCCTATTCAAAATCTCTCAATATTGCATTCATAGTTTTTTACAAATACACTGCATCTGCATTATTTTGTAGGTGAAAATTTCCAACCTACATGAAACAAATGTAGAATTATAGTTATACTTGAAATTACATAATTTTTTAAAAGAAAATACAAGCCAATAGAAACTCTTAATGAATGATTATATATATGCAACAACTTTTTCAACATGTGAGTGCAATAAATGTTACCATTTGGAAAGTTGTGAGGTACTTCTTCCACCAGATGTATTTTTGGTACTTTGGTCCCATTGCAGAAATCATGTAGTAAAAGTACATGATGATGTGAACGAATGTGTTGAGCAGTGCAAAAAATGTGCTGTGGCCACCTGCAACAACATAAAGCAAGATATTATGGTACAGTAAACTAAAATGGTGAAACAAAGATTCATCTACCCTTGTGAATGAGGCAACAGGATTTTCTAAAATGTCAGTACACTTCTGCCATTCAACATGGCAACAGCAATCTGCATGATAACTATTGCAGGCAACATGTAACCCCTGCAATTTTTGGAAACTATAACTATGTTAAGTGGCTATTCAGCCACACAGACCTCCATAAAAATTGTATTTTAATAAATTAGTACAATCACACATCTTAGTTCCAAACACACTCACCAGGAGCAAACTTCATGCCCATCCATACACTCATGGGCATGCAGCCATGATGGATAACGTGTAGATTTGACACCTGGTTGTTCTTCTTTCGAAGGATAAAAAACAGCTGGAAAATAAATACACTTTTACATGAAAGTCATCAAAGAGGGAATCAATGACTTATTCACAATTGTAATAAGGTTTTAGAACACAAAAAAAAAAAAAACACACAAATTATTACATAGGCAAAGCTAATAAGTCACTAAAGCAGAACAACAAAGTTTTTATTCTTCTTTATGCAAATGTTAAAGTTACATTTCAATATTTAAGGAAATATTTCATATTATATTTTCAAGCAATCATTATATATTCCAAATAGATCACTCTAACTGGCTGACAAGGATTAAACACATAACTTTCAGCTTAAATTACTTAAGAATTCCAACAATTTAGAAAACTTGAAAGTAACACAGACAAATATTTAATTATAAATGATCAGACACAGGATATTAACAGTTGTTATAAAAGCCTGCCTGTTCTTATGCAAATTAACACCATTTTTTTCCTAAGAGAAAGATAAATTCTGATCTGAAATTTTCAATTAAAGACTTTCTGTTGTTTGGCACTACACACTTGCATCTTCACCGAAGAATGAAAATTATTCTTTTGAACTTCTTATGATGGTATCACAAGAGGAGAAAAAGGTTTTCTCTTCATGAAACTGTAACTTCTACCATTAAACAGGTTTCATTTTTCCAGTTAGATTAACTCTGTAGCCACTGGCAAATGGTATTACTCCATGGTGCAGAGTCCTTCTTGAGAAGCTAACTGGTTTGCAGCTAGTCAAGAAATTCCCCGCATTTCACAGAACCCGAAGGTTCATTACCGCACTCACAAGCATCCGCCACCTGTCTC
>Ga0131853_10010008_pt1 | contig 17356 bp, 7 predicted proteins | sample TergutLab28metaG_FD_92764 | JGI IMG/M metagenome (GOLD analysis project Ga0131853, IMG submission 92764) | Labiotermes labralis P1 segment gut microbial communities from Petit-Saut dam, French Guiana - Lab288 P1 (version 2) (version 2) | ecosystem: Host-associated > Arthropoda: Insects >... | reverse complement strand
TTTTTTTTTATGATGTGGTGCCCTTAAATAAATAACAAATCCTTTCAAAAAAGGGGGGAAGAAAGGGATGGGGGGGGGGGGGGGGGGAGTTGAGGTATAGCTCTACTCTTTATCCTCATCACTGGATGGAGGTGGGTGGTCAATGCCATGCCCCAAGAACTTTATCCTTGGACAAGAAAACTGTTACCCACTGTATAGGAGGCTGGGTTGGGTTTGGGGCCAGTCTGGACAGGTATGGAAAATCTTCCCCCCAATGGAGTTCGAATCCCAGACCGTCCAGCACATAACAAGTAGCTCTACTGGCTATGCTGTCTTGGCCAGGACGACATTATATGCTTTGGTATATGAATATGGGGGAGGTATATGCTACTGTAACACTGGTACCTATCTGCTAAATTACACAAACAAATGCCACAGGTTATCAGTTTTGGTAGGGAAAAGTGCTAGTTTGTGCATGATGGTTGTATAAAGATAAGTACAACCATCATGCACAAACTAGCAAGGAAAACGTAGTAGAGTACTTGCAATCCTAAATGTGAAAAGGACCAAATTCAAGTGACAGCTGGTTTTCCACAGTTCTCTTAATGAAATATAATATAATGTGACATGGTTTGTGGAATTTCTGATTGATAACTTCACACAACTTCAATGACAACAACATTCTTTATGCTTGATGCATGTCTATTGTATTCTTGAGAAGGTTTATTTACACATTTCTTCAGAAATTAACACTCTATATTATGAACTATACATATGGCATCATTTGGTACTGTAGTGTGCAATCAACTTCAATGTCTGACCTGACATACTTATTAATAAAGCAACTTACTCTAACTTTACTGGAATACTGTTTTATTAACACTACATTCACATTTTGCATTAGTGAGCCACATTCTTTGTGAAGAACATCTGTGTGTTCAAGAACACAGTTTCATAATGCAAGAGGAATACATTTTTATAAATTAGGCACAACAAACACCACAAAAATGTTGCATAATGGACCTATTTATTACTGACTAAGATATAGGAAACGTAGAGAAAGTATATGCAAATGTTCAATGCTTTATCGTACTGCATGAATAATTTAACTGCTGTAGAGAGAGCATGGAAATAGCAGTGGGGTTATTACAAAAGTAGTGTGCACACTTATGTATGCATGCGTGCGTGCACACACACACACACCACAAATATAGCGGCATGCCCACACACACATGAATAGCGAAAGTTCCTGCACCTTGTGATACTAGTGTTGCATGAATATTCCTGTGGCTATCTCTACATTCATTTATTGTTTCAGTGCAGTGAAGATTATTCATATGGCAGTCTTCTGTACATGACACCAGTCATATGATTCAAATGTGGTAATGTGCACTGAGGCATATGCACACAGCATATTCATCTCATAAACCTACTTTTATGATTCTTATAGAGTAAAAAAGAAGCACTCAACATTTAACATTCTTGGCTGTTGCACTGTGTAGGATGACACATTTTCCAATGTTTTGAAGGGGCAAACATATCATCCCACCCTTCGTTTGAGTTAACATACACCAAGTACACATTAACACTTATTCCATCCATGGAGGTCATGTCAATCCACCAGTCTGTGACCAAGTAACAGTGCCTAAACCACTGAAGGTCTTTTTAATATGATATGGAAGATCTTTATCGCTGCAACGTGCATTTTGTAGTTTATGTAACACACCAACAAATGCACATCTATAGTCTTTAATAATCTAAAATTTACATTGAAACACTTAAAATGCTCCTACATGTTTCGATCATACGATCATCCTCAGGGAGCATACTTACTAGCTATCTTTATCATTGTGCTGTGCATTTTGTAGTTATTTAAGTAACACACCAACAAATGCACATATATAGTCTTTAATAATCTAAAGTTTACATTAAAACACTTAAAACACTCCCTGCTCCCTGAGGATGATCTTATGATTGAAACATGTAGGAGCGTTTTAATTGTTTTAATGTAAATTTTAGATTATTAAAGACTATGTATGTGCATTTGTTGGTGTGTTACTTAAATGCTATGGAAGACTTTACTGAAATTTGTTGGGCATTTCTCAGTTGTGCCATATTCCACCACAATACAGCCAACTTTAATAGAGGCTGTAACTGGATCTTTTCGCATATATTATAAGTCATTAATCACTGGTTGGTGAAATTCAGTTTGGGAAAACTTCGCATGACATTTAGCAGCTATTTTGATGCTTAGACATAAAACCAAAGAGAATGTCACAATATAATAGGTGCCGTACATTGTTAAACCATTAATCAGATATTGGTGAAATTCAGTATGGGAGACTTTCGCATGATTTTAACCAGCTAATTTGAAGCCACATTGACTGATTAAAAGGCCAGGCTAATGGCATGACAGACATTTAATATTATGCAGTCAAAGTATCAATCCTCCTGTTTGTATCTCATATGTCAGTGTTCTGCAGAGATGCTGTTTATAACAAAACCACATTAAGCTCAATAAAAAGCAGAGACTGCCATTGGGAATTTTGTTTACCGCACAGTGAATACACCCTTTCAAATTCTATTTCATGAAGTGAAAATTGGACATAAATGTTGTTCCTTGGTAGGTGTAGTAAGGTTGCCCGTTGGTAAATCTAATGTGATGCATATGTAGACCGAGTCTGTGAAACTGTTAAGACTTTATAAGAAATTCTTATTAACAGAAAGACAATTAGTACATTTGTACAGTAAACCAATGTGTTTTACTCATTTTTTGTGCTATTTGTAATTGCCATATTTTCTCAGATATACAGCATATCTGGCCTCCCATTCACAGTCAAATGGTTAGGCATGTAATATGAGTTTCTGCTTGCATTATCTCTGCTGTGTGGCCACACAGTAAGTGAACTGAAATGGAGTGAAGCAATCACAACAGGACAGACGGCTGTCATGGCAACACTGATGCCTGGAGTGACACGTTTTATAATTATTTTGCTTAGGTTTTGTTGAAAGTGTCTGTTGCTGCTTAGTATACATTGTGAAAACTGACAATGATCAACAATGTAAACTAAAATCTTTAATAATTTTGATGTTAAGGATGTTTTTGTAGAAAGTGGTCTGGAAATGTCATATGATTATTTAAAATAAAGCTTTGAGAAATAAATCTGTTTTTGACTGGAAAAAAACAGATTTTTTGTTGCATGGGATGAAATATCACCTTGTGTTAACCATCAGAACAGAGGTATAGCGGGTGGAAAAGGGTGAGTGGTGTGGCTGCCCCCTCACAGCAGAGTCGAAGGAATGCAAAATGAATATTTGAAGTGAATAAATTGATTTTCTGCACTCAACAAATTTTAAATTACTGAGTTGTATATAAACAAATTCATTGAATAATTGTGATGTTTTTAAGTTCATATCTTCTGTTAGGAGTGGCACCAAACAGACCTAACAATGCCATTGCATCAGAACAGAACTTCTATATACCTAATACACAGAGTACTTACAGGAAATCATGGTGTGGGATGTCAATTTCCAGTCTGCTCCTCTTCACTCCATGTCTCCAGCCAGCTTCTAGACCATCCAACTGAACATAGAACAGCTTCACCTGATGCATAGAGGAGTTAAACATTATTGCAGTTATTGCACACAAGAATTTAGGCTGTCACAGTGCAAATATGTATTTTAGACTAGAACCTTTCTAGAAGATCATCAAAGTAGCTCTGTCAGTATAGGTTATGGGCTGAGTGACCAGAATTAGAGTTTGATTCATGGTGAGGGAAAAGATTTTTAATCCAAATAACTTCCACCTTGCAGCAACTTATTTTCTTGTTCCTGTCAAGTGTATATCATGTATCTGCCAGAATAGTTGTGAACTGGAAGTGATACTAATTATGTGTATGGCAGTGGTGGATCCAGAGGTCAGGTCTAGTGCAAGGGTACACAACATGATGTCATACCATTCCATGACAACCACCTTTGGATCAGAATTTGCCACTCATGTAGGACCTATATTATGTTCAGATACCAATTGTACTAAATATTTTCTACTAATTAATGGTATTCCACAGGACAAGAAAAGTTAAGAACACTGGGACAGAGTTAACGAGAACTGCAGTTCCCTATACAATACCTGGTGCCAGAAAGGATCACTGTCTCCTCTCATCTCTGTTAAGTGTTTGATATTTTCAGAGTTAATTTCAATAAAGCTGCGCACATGACTGCAAAACTGCATCTGGTCTTCACACACATCTTGCACAGTGTTCTGCCAGTGCCAGTAGATGAGCTGCCATGTCAGACTACCTTCCAACAGTCCTGCAGAGTATGCTTGCACCCAGTCTGGGTATTTGTCACATGTCTCAACCTCCAGCATTGCCCACCTAACAAAAGAGCATGTGAAAATCAGTCACATGACTTGATATAAGTGGAAGTAGACACATTAAGAGACAGGGAGGTAGATAAGGAGGGGTGAGTGATATGACCACTCTTGGCAGCAGTGTCGAAGGGGCAGAAAATTGGGTGGGGAAATTAATATCTTACATTAAAAAAAAACTGATTTCATGTGCACAACATTTGTTACTGAGCCAAATATAAAGAAATTAAATAAATAATTGCGATTTTTTAAAAGTTAATCGTTTTTGTTAGAGGTGGCCATTGTGATCACTTAACCTGGGGGACAAAAGTCCTAACTCTGCTACTGAGAGACATTTTTGTTCACTTGTTCCCCTGGACTTGTTTACCAATTTATCAAAACACGGCTGGCTGATTTCGAGTGTTGCCAGTAATGGTCTTTTCAACCTCTCTGTTCTCTGTCCACATGCAGTGAGACCACAGAAATAAGTAACATAGATCTGACACCATTGTATCTCTCTTCAGCTCTTAAGCTTCATTCTTCAGCCTATATTCCTATATTCCCTTCCAGATGCCTTAACCATTCCCTTCACAGGAATGCAGGTAGTGAAAAACATGTCATGACCTTCACTAATGACAAGCATATTGTGATGGCTGATAGGACTTGCAAGCAGAAGAATAGAATACAACAAGCAGATAATAGCAAGGCTGTAGTACTGTTATCCTTACAATGAATGGGACTTCCTTCTTTTGTTTCTTTATAAGCCAAGTTACAGAATCCACTGCAGAGTTGTGGACATGCACAAGGCAGATTCTGACACCCCACTCATGATGTATTAGTAAACACAATGTCAGCAGAAGTGACTTACAGCTTAATATGGACTCTCTGACATGGTAGGGAGGAGTGGGGGTGTATGCTTCACATTGCCACTTTTCTGTCTCTGACCAAGTGAAAATTTTATTCTGTGAGCAGAAAAATCTGTTCTCATCAAAGGATTGACATCAAAGTCCTCTGAATGAGGCCGCAAGATATCCGTTTTATTGACATGTTAACTGTTTCAAATTCAGTGATTTCATGTACCTGACTCCTTGTATCAATATTCACTTTCTATAGTGCTGACTGTGTTGCTTAGTACACAGTACTAAATACATAGTACTAATAGTAATATCTGCAGCAGCAACAACAATGACAATGACGATGACGACGACGACGACGACGACAACAACAACAACAACAACAACAAGTGAAGTAACATTACATGTACTTTAAATTTTACCTATACAGTAGCTGCAACACTATATACTCTAGAAACCTTTTGTTGTTTCAGGTATATAACTGTAAATATTGTGCATAAAGGTGAACACTACTAGTACTACTACTACTACTAGTATCACACTAACAAACACTGCATATATCATTACTAAAGTGCTGAGGTATGCTTACCAGAAGACCACCACCTAATAACCAATAGGTGAGAATAAATTTAACAACAACAAACTTTGATAGGAGCCATCCTGTTGTGTATTACAATAATATAATAATTTATTCCAGTCAATAACACAACAACATATATAGTGATCAATATTAAAACAACCATCCTGCAGTCTAAATCATAAGTACGTAAATATTCTCGTAATTGATTTTATAATTAGATTACCACAGTATACTAAAGTCACCATTACCATTACAGAACCGCTGATACAGTACATACAACGGAATGACTATCAATATATGGCCACAATCATCCCCCCAAAACTGACGCAGAATTAATGTATGTAACCTCCACAGTTGTAACCGTATCCATAATATCCAAGAATAGTGCTGATTAGACCTGGAAGACATATTGTATACAATTTAGAAATCAGTCTTCCATAAGACATAAAAGAAGAAGAAATTTGTGATAGAATATGCCATAGATTATGTTAGCATTTGATACATAAATCAGAACGTGATCTTTCATGTAACAGCAAGAAGACACTTGCTAACAGATCTCTACAACTTGGAATATGTTCAATGAGTGACGACATTAGCTGCAACCATAAACGACCTCATCTAACTAGAGCTTGTTATACTCATTATATATATATATATGTAATATAGCATTTTAAGCATTTTACCTATGACATACCAATAGGAGTTTATTACATATCTACATTTTAAATACATCGGCCAGCAGTTTATACATGAACTTTAATATCAATTCAATTGTAAACAATATGGGATTCCACACTCTCTGAATGTACCAGGACTGTGTTTTCATATTTGGCCTGATGATGGCTCCTTTGAACCAAAACATGTCATCACATTTTTAACATTGGTCACTATATACATTGTTGTGTTACTTACTGGAATTAATAATAATAATAATAATAAAGAAGGACCTGTTGGATGGGGCAATGTAATATGCACAAGAGATCAGAAATGCACTCAGAATTCTGTTTGGAAACCTGACAGATAATGACCTCTTGTTAAAACCAGTCACACATCATAGTTAAATATTAAAATGGAGCTTAATATTTTAAAGCTGTAAGTTTATACAAGGTGTACTTACAATAGAGTTACTTCTGCAAAGAAGTGCAGCACATCTCCACTAGAAAGATCAACAGTTTGATGCTGTTCTGGGAAGTAACTGCTGTATATTCTGAGAATAATTTTGAAACCATGACTACAACATGTTAGAGAAATGTGGAGTTTCTGAATGTTAAAGCAGGTTGTACATGTAACAACCATTCTGAATTAAGGAGTTAAAGAACTGGGTGGAACAGTCTGTAATGAATTCATACAGGCTATGATAAATACCAATGGATAAAACTGTGCACTTGGTGGTTAGAATTTAGGTTTCAGAACAAGAAGGAACTTACATGAGTTGCTAAGTACTTACTTCTCAAAAATTACTCAGCTCCATGGAGTTAGGCTCACAGCACAGATTTCAGGCATGTAAAAGTATAAATATATGTACACTTATTTAATATTGAGGGGTACAAGATAACCGTGGTAACTGCACTGATATTAATACATTTGGTGTCCTAGAACCAGGTGCATAGCCAGGCAGGTGCCAGCAGGTGCACTGCAACCATTGCTAATCTGGACACACCCACTGTATTCATGGCCTGGCTATGGGCCTGCCTAGATCATTTAACAAGTTTGTCAATGATATTCCTAATTAGCAGGATAGAAAAAATGGTAGCTACACATCGTGGCTGCTGTAGAAACACCTAGCCATAGCCACTGAACATTCCAAAATTTCCTGCAAATATTTTTGGGTGTACAGGTATTACATAAAGAAATTTTTACCCAAATAAATTCTTGCATGTTTCAATAATATTGTGATATAATAATTAATCCTTTCAAATGTAATTACATAAAAAAATTAGGCTCTGAAATATACAAAAACTTTCTGTGGATAATCCTGTAAATAAAAATACAACCATAATTTTGCTTACCCTGTGGTGTCAATTTCCTGTTTATAGTAGGCACGACCTACTCCATATGGAATCTCCTCCATTTTATTCCCTTGGCCCCAGAAATCAATGCGAAAACCTGCAATTTCACTCCAGTACACTGTAGCTGAATAAACACCATCATCTTCTTCTCTGTGGAGATAAACATAAGGATAAGATACAAGATCCTAAGAAATGTTAATGAAAATCTGCTCCTAATTTCATCAAAGACAGGAGAGCTCAGTCGACATAGTGATTGGATGTGTGCTGCATGATCTTGGGTTATATTTCCAGCAGCACCAAGATCTTCTCCCTTCTATGTATAACTCCAGACTAGCTCTGGGTCCCACCCAGTCTCCTATCTGGGCGCAAAGAAATTGAGGTGTGAAGTTGGCCACTCGCCCCTCTCTAGTGCCAAGGTTAAGAATGTGTGGAACTGTACCTCTATTCCCCATGCGCCTTATTTGTCTTCATGGCCTTTTTAGTTTTGCCTAATTTAACCTTGAATGAAAATTTGATTCTGATTGTGAAATGCTTGAATTTTGCTAAATATGTGATAGATTTGATATTCTTTTACACAATGATTATAAACAATTTTTGATTTTGAATTTATTATAAGACTAAGGCACTGTGAACAATAACGAAATTTGTAGAGTATAAGAGAGAACTCAGATCTTGACGGTTATTTATTGAATTCCAATGAGAAACTTACCAGCGATTCTACACAAATTAAAATGATAAATTCATTCCCAATGGAGGTAACTGGATTTAAGTTTGGTTACGTTTTCTTGTGGAAGGATGTGTTTACAAAGAGCATCTAAAACTTCAAAACATCCCAGAATCCTGATGAACTGAGATTTACATTTGACATGTTTGTTAATCAGCTGACATGCAAATATTGTCTGAAGTTCAGTCAGATTTAGCATTTTGTTCTGTGCAATACATAACAATAAGACAAACATTGCATACACAACACCTTATTACAGTAATGCAAAAACGGGTTTAATACATATTGAGATTGTTCTGTGTAGAGTCATCAGAGTGGCTCAAACTAAAATCCAATGTCTTTATTGTTGCACCGTGCATTTTGTAGTTTATTTAAGTAACACACCAACAAATGCACATATATAGTCTTTAATAATCTAAAATTTACATTAAAACACTTAAAACGCTCCTACATGTTTTGATCATACGATCATCCTCAGGGAACATACTTTGTTCCTTGCTAAAGTTACAGCTTAAAACACTCAGTTATTTACATCATTTTGCATTTGTCTAAATAAATGAGTGTTGTAAACTGTAACTTTAGCAAGGAACAAAATATGCTCCCTGAGGATGATCATATGATCAAAATATGTAGGAGCGTTTTAATGTAAATTTTAGACTATTAAAGACCATATATATGTGCATTTGTTGATGTGTTACTTAAATAAAATCCAATGAGTGAGAGTCAACACTTTAAAGAGGCTTCTTCATACTTGACAAATTTCGTTATGGAGCAGAATAGACATTTCAAGGTACAGTACAAGAAGAATTTACCAGGGGACAGTTTCTCAGATAGTACATTGGCTGGGACATGAAGCTGACCTTACACTTTCATCTAGCGTGGGGATCAACTGTGTATAATGCTGATCTTAGTTCCTACAAATTTCTTCATGGTGAGATGCTCGATTAAGAACAGTGTCAAACGTATGTTCACGACACTAAACAAACAAAATACACAAACTTGTTAGCGAATCTGTTGTCAATTATGCACGGAATGAAAAGTATAAAGTTCAAACTTATGTGTTATGAGAATTTTCGTTTCAAGAGCACTGAGAATTTAGATTGGGGCCCTCTTGATTAAAACAGCACATAGTTTCAGCGGTGGGTATGTACATCAGAAACACACTGTCTCCATCTTCAGGGTGAGAGAAGCAAGCAGAAATTTCCCCCGAAAAGTTGGTAGTCCCATAAGCTGTGTTTAGAGGCCTGAAGACAATCTGAAAGCTGCTATTCATGTTGACCCCGACTTTCGCGCGCATTAACTTGAATAACTCACGAAATACCTGTCCGTTTTGTTCCTTCTGCCATGTCAACAAGTGCTTTGCTCCATAACGTACGTAAAGTAAATCGCGAAAATTTTAAAGTGGACGGAATTTATTTCGTAATTTTTAAAAACTGGTCTTGAATATCCCGGATGGGAAAAATAAAAATTTCGTGATGAGGGTGAATATTCTGTAATAAAAGACGGCTCTTTATGTCATGGGAAACACCTCACTGTGCAACGTCTGCCATGAATAAGTCTGTTCCCAGAACTTGTGTGGACTTTACCCTACGTGCTGTTTATAGCTGGCCTAGTGAACCTTGTCCGTTGACAGCCAACACTTTTAGGAGTATCTCGGCTTTCCTTGTGTAGTTAGTTGACTCAAGCGATTTTGTAGGGAAAATGTGCTCGCTTCTCTTAAAATATAGATTTACTGTCTGCAGTATCTGTTACTAAGCCATCAACTGAACAGCACCGGTTGCCCCACGGATATAAAAAAACGCTATTATTTCAGAATATTAAGAAACATATATACCCCTCACCCTTCTCGGGGAAATAACACACACATACACACACCCATGACAAATGAAATATTTGTCAATAATTATTTAGAAATTTTTGTAAAATTCGTAAAATCTATAGACTTTACAGATCGGCAATGACACTTTACTATAAAAGATAGATAGATTTCAGAGATTACATGTTAATATTATTAACTGCAAGTTTAGACGTCAAATATTATTATTGATGTTATAATGAATCTTCACTATGGTTTGTTATTACTAAATGTAAAAGTTTATTGTAAAACTAAAGCTTAAGTAATGCTAAGCATGTAGTATTAATCTGTAATTGGGCATGTTGTAAATTAAAAAAAAAATACACACACACAAGCAATGGCGAAATTTGCGTTTGCGTGTTGTCTTATGATTAATTCATATTGATTTTCTAAAAAGGGTTTATTGAATTTCAAGGATCTGAGTGATATTTCAAGGACAAAATTTTTCTTTTTGCCAAAGGGGGCATACGGGATCTGGAGCCAGCCAAGCTGCCCATAGACACTGTACCTCGAGAGTGTTGCCGGCGGGAAATGTAACCAAGGCGTGAAGACGGACATTTGCCTTCATGAGCCCATCGGGCTACATCCACCCCACCATACACCTTCACGAGTGGGAGCGGAGTTGTTCTATGGGGACAGATGGACAGACATGACGATGCTTATAGTCGCTTTTCGTAATATTGCGAAAGAGCATAAAAATTGGGGAATTACTTTTCTACAACGCTTATCCTTATTTGCAGATTAAGTCATCACACTACGGTGAGAATGCTGCCTACTCCCAGAACAAGTCCTGAGTCATGCTGTTTGCATTTCTGAGAAGTGAAATCAGTTCCCAGCATCAGGCAGCACCCGGAATTTCAAAGTGAAACGTCCTTCAGTTGCATCAAGGTAAGACGCTGCAAATGGGCCCATCAGCGGGATGCTGTCTCCCGACTTGCATTACCAAAAACCATGCCGCCTCCAAGGGATATCACTGATCATTCTGCAGACGTTCCACAGTTAATACAGTAATTATGAATAATGAATGGCACTTCTCACTCTCAACACAAATTTATTTATTGTTGACATTAATTTATCGCGTTATTTTAGCAACATTTGATGTATGTTTGTCCGTGCATCATTGTATATGCGTAGAGAAGAAAACCAACTAGATACCACTGATTGATTTATTGCACTTATAATCTGCTCACCATGTTTCGGGCACTTATATGCCCATAATCAGGAGCTCGAGACTGTACTTGTGTTGTTACCGCATATGACGTGTAATGCCTTGGTTGTTGGTGGTCGGCGGTCAGGTGCAGGGCAGCAGGCTATGCGTCCGGGATGAGGGAACTACTCGAGCAGTTTCCCCCATCCCGGACGCATAGCCTGCTGCCCTGCACCTGACCGCCGACCACCAGCAACCAAGGCATTACACATCATATGCGGTAACAACACAAGTATAATCTCGAGCTCCTGATGATGGGCAAATAGGTGTCCGAAACATGGTGAGCAGATTAAAGGTACAATTAATCATTCAGTGGTATCTAGCTGGTTTTCTTCTCTACGCATTTAGTAACATATTGTGACCACATATGGTCGTCTCCAGGCCAACCAAACTCTAAAAATGTAAACATTACAAATACGTAAAAGTACGTGTCGGAAAATAAGTGATCTCAGTCTTACAGTTTCTCAGAACAACATAGTGCCATTATTTATTCTCTATTGTACAGATACTGTTTTAATTTCATTAGACATCTCTTCAATTACACCAACTAAATCCACACTTTTTATTCATTACATATCTATCCCATGTTTCTCCTACATGTTTCGGTGTATCTCAAACCATCTTCAGTGAGAACTTACGCGTCCCTTACTCGACAACATATGCTTTTACACAGATACTATCTATAGCACAGATCATCTAGTATATGGTACAGTGGTTGCGTCACAAAATATAAGTGTTGCTGTGTAGTGGCTGGTAGCACTCAACAGCAACACTACCAAACATGGACACGGTTTCTTCCTAAGGACTCTACGTCCTTTGGACTCAAGTATAATTTGAAGCACGTGGAATATTGTCACAACCTTGTGCAATCCACGAAAGCAACAGCTGATCAGAGTCAAACATATGCGTGCGCACAATAAATAGAAGATACCATAGACTTTCCAGGTTTGTAACATACAGCATTGTTTGCAACACATATGATTGCAACCATTGTAAAAATTATTGTTAAACACCAAAGTTGTATCTTTTACATTTGATGACGCAACCAGAGATAGTAGCTAAGTAAGATACACCAAAATATGTAGGAGAAACATGGGATAGATATGTAATGAATAAAAAGCGCGCATTTAGTTGGTGTGACGAGATGCCTAGTATATGAGAATGCACGGAATGGAATACTGAAAAATGACTGTTTTTATTATTGTATACACCGGTTATTATTATAGACAGTCTAAGACTTACAACCTTGTAAGAAATAAAAATCTTCCTGAAGGATATTCTGACTCTTTGTGAAATGTATCAAGTACAGGACGAGGAAGCAGATATTAAATACGGTTATTTTCTCATTGTCGACATTTTATGAATGAGTTATATTGGAATATACCGCCCATTTTTATCCGACGAGAATTCTATAGTATTCGCACTTTTTCAAGATTCTGGGGTATGCTAATGTTATTACGCACTTCTTGTAAACTGGGGGTTTCATGTTTACACACTATCACCGTTGGGAATATGTTGCATAATTATGAATAGTACCAGAATTTGACTCTAGCGGAAGGTATGCTGGGCTCGACACTACAGTGTCCATCTTTGCCTAAAAATGTTCCTCTGAGATCAGCGATTATGAAACTTTGGGTCGCGACCCAATCTTTGGAAGCAAGATCCTTGAATGCGATCGTCAATTCCAAAAATAAGCAAATTTCGTGATTTACAAGAGATGGTGTAAGTTACTGGTGCTATTTGGATAGCAATGACAATGTTATTTGCGGTTTTGGGTCGTGGAGAAAGGGGCTTGATTAACACTTCTCTAGAGAACAGAATCGCTTAGAGCGTACTGGGAATCTTAGTAAAAATAGAGTGGTCTTTCTAGAAGGTTAGTCCTTTTCTGATTTGCCCCTGCAGTTTCAGTGAGTGGATGCTAATACACACACACACACACACACACACCCATACACACACACATACACACACAGACACACACATCCACACACACACACACACACACACCCATACACAGACACGCACACCCGCACACACAGGCGCGCGCACACACACACACACATACACACACACACACACACACACACACACCATAGGCTGTGCAGTACAGGCATATGTGCACTTTACATTTGACACAAGTTTCCAAAAAACCAATTCTTGTCCTCCACACACCAAGTATATATTCAAAAGTCTAGAAGTAAGCTACATGAACAAGTTTCGACTTATGATCTAACCATCATCATGCTGTCTGTGGGAATTAAAAGGCTAAATGTTATATATGTAATTAATGAATATTGATGTTGAGATTTCCATCTTGTTACCCCAAATAATACTGTCCTATATCAAGTTAAAATTACCTTTCGTATTGCCATCTGTGGCCTGCTTGGCTCCTCCAAATATTTCCACATTTTCGTATAAACGGCGAAGATTTTCGGAAAAGAGTAAAAATTGTGTGTTTCGATTTTCTCTACAACTTCTGTCCGAAACGTATCTCATTCTAAACAGAATTCAGGGAGATCTCGTAAATATACTTTGGTCTCGTGCAAAGTACCGGTTATTCTTTCCAGATTTTAGTGAGATTTGAATTTTCGCAACAGATTTTCGAAAAATACTCAAATATCAAATTTCATGAAAATCCCGTCTGGTGGGAGCCAAGTTGCTTCATGCAGAAGGACAGACATGACGAAGCTAATAGCCGCTATTTGCAATTGTTGCGAAAGCGCTTAATATGGAAAATGAATAAAATATCACGTCACAATCGTTCTTTTCCACAAAACATACACTTTTTCGAAGATAAAAGATAGGAGATTCCAACAATGAACTCATACGTTCATGTCTCCTTTTCTACTGTCTCCTGTTATGGTCCCCAACGGCGTAAACACTCAGACGACCATCATTCTGAGCATCTTATTTTTACTTTTGTCAGATAATGGTTTAGTTTAGTTTAGTTTAGTTTAGTAGTCCAAAATATCATACATATGATAGTGGACTCGTCAATTTCTAGCACTATACAGAAGTGAAATAAGTCCAATAGCAACGAACATCGTATTCTACAAATGACTTCAGAACCGCATATATATAGTGTAATAAAACTTAAATTAGATACAGAAATAGTGAAGTCACATAGTTACAAAGCTACAAATTCTTCCACTGAGTAAAAGAAATGCAGAAGAAGAAGTGATATCAATTCCTTCTTAAAGGTCTTGTAACTACCTCGTATCTATTTCTTTTATGTACCCAGGAAGTTTGTTATATAATTTAGTCCCAATATTTTTTACACTTCTCTTATATAAATAAGTATTTTGTGATTGGATTTGGATATCCATATTTCTTCGTGTATTATGAGCATGGATAAAGAAGAGCAAGTCATAGTGACAAGAAAACATCTGAACACAGATCTTTAACGAGATGGAGTTTTAAGAGTCTGACACAGAATCGTTACGATCAGATCAGGATCCAGGCTCAAGTACATTTAACTACAACAATGAAATTTTTATATCCAAACAAAGGTGAAGGCTAGTAGAGGGTCATGAAAGCAACTAATGTAAATGCGTTCTCCATTCAACAAAAGCTCCAATGTCGTGCTTGGAATTACCTGTATGCATTGTGAAGTTAATGGCACATTTATTCTTGGATTCGTGACCTGCGGTCTAGGGGACATGACAGCCTCACAAAGAGACAAGATGTTCCGAAACTGCTTCCGCGCAAGCATTGTCGTTGGAAAGAGAAAGAATTTCGTTGGCTTAGTACTCGGCAGTTTTGCTTTACTTCTCCTTCTAACCTGGGGTAATTAATTCGAGTAGAAATTTATTTCAGGAAAGCCAAGGCCAAACTGAAAGGGCCGTAGCGCTATAGGAAGAAGAAGAAGAAGAAGAAAAAGAAGAAGGAGAAGAAATTGGTTTTATGCAGTTTTTACCTCAGTCCCACTTACATATATATATATATATATATATATACACATAAAGTGATCCCGTTACAAGCCCGGAATGGCCCAGAGGGTGGGTAGAGATATAGCTCTACTCTTTCATGACCGCGGCACTAGAAGGGGGTGAGTGGTCAGCAGCACTTCCCGGCCGCACTTTACCCCCGGGAAAGGCCCGGTATCCATTTTACAGGAGGCTGGGTGGGCCCCAGAGCCTGTCTAGACAGGCGAAAAATCTCGTCCCACCGGGATTCGATCTCGGACCGTCCAGCCCGTAGGCAGTCGCTATACCGACTGAGCTACTTGGCCCACTGATATATATATATATATATCATGTCCTAAATCTCTCAGAATACGACAATTAATTTTGGGGGGAAGGGGGCTTGAATTAAAAAAAATAGGTTTTGAAGTCCGTTACTTTTCACCCCGTTGAAAATACATCGTTACATTTTTTCTTCCAAATATCCATGTATTCCCTGACTTGCAATATACAGCATACCCTGTTACTGCGCGTTGTAACAGCACTTCCCTGTAGGCGAGGTGCGCTACAGTATGCAAACAGACGGATCGGTCGCAGTCGTGGATGTGCGCAGAATTGGCCTGCAAGGTCACCTGATCTCACTCGTATGTATTTTCACTTATTGAAACACACGGAAAACATGTACAAGGTCAAAACAGACACGAGGGTCGAACAACTGGAGCCTTACTGCATGCTACAAGGCGCATGAACAATCCAAGAATTTTGTGCTCTTCCAAATTCAATTTAGAAATGGGTCAGACAGGATGATGGCTGCAGCTTTGAACATTTATTAACACACTGTAATATTGCAAACTTTTGTGAAGCAAAGGGAACAATGTCTTATGTGTGTTTTGTTTTCCGCCTGACTTAAGCCCTTCACATTTCAGACTGCCGCAACTTTGTAACAGTTGCAAATCGGAACCAAATTGATATGACATTTTTGACCCTCTATGAGGTCAGTAGCCTAATTCAGAAATTATTACAAAGCCACCAAACACCGTGTATTTCATTTTTCCCTATACCTTTACGTAAAATTATACCTAATCTGGTGTATAATGGACGCATTTTCAGAATATCATTACCGCAAACTGAACCTTGCTGTTGTCTTTATCTTGCTTTGCCAAACCTTCACTGCTAAGTACAACTGTGGGGCCTGCAATTACTTTGTGCGAATTTGACATTCAGAGAACCGTGCATATATCGATATATATATATATATATTCTTATAATAAAACTAACGAGATGCACTAACTTCTTGTTGTTACAAAGAACGTCTCAAACTTTTTACACAGGCATTTAGTGACTGTCACGTGTTTTTGCGAGGCGCCAGGTTTGAACCGTTGCCAGGACGCAGGTTATTTCAGCCGAGGATTTTGGCCATCTTACTTGCCGGAATAGTACCTCAAATCGGGACAAAATCCCTTCCTTCTACAACCTTTCCCTTTCATTATTCACTAACCTTCTATCATTCGACGCTACGTGGTCAGAATTGCTAACCGTGACGTAACAAATAGGCGACACGACTAAATCTTTTAAGTATTTAATAAAGCGACATGTTTCGACCTTATAGGTCATAACCAGGCTGACAGAAATAACGTTAGCCATAAAATATAAATATAAAAATGCCTTGCTTTTTGGGAATGGAGATTACAGTGTTACAAACCGACACTCATATTTATGTTAAGCATGGTTAAAGTAATAGTTAAAACAGTTAAAAGGCTAAAACAGTAAAGGTGGGGGGGGGGGGGGGGGTTTGTGGGGAGAGGGTATAGGGGTGGGGGGGTGGGTGGGGAGAGTTGTTTTTTGTTCAAATTTTGGTGTTTTGTGGTGTGTGGTGGGAAAATAATTAGAATATTTAG
>Ga0131853_10010006_pt1 | contig 17357 bp, 13 predicted proteins | sample TergutLab28metaG_FD_92764 | JGI IMG/M metagenome (GOLD analysis project Ga0131853, IMG submission 92764) | Labiotermes labralis P1 segment gut microbial communities from Petit-Saut dam, French Guiana - Lab288 P1 (version 2) (version 2) | ecosystem: Host-associated > Arthropoda: Insects >... | reverse complement strand
TACATCTTGTGAAAACGTATGAATTTCATTTGAAATGTTTAATTTAGGGGAATTTCAAGCACGAAAGTTATCATTTTCTATGTATTTTGATCTAGGCTAAACGAGTTTTCAGACACGCCCTAATTTCAAAGACATCATTAATGAGATTTACATCGCCATACATCGTTTCAATGGCAAAATGTTGATTCAATACAGATGCGTCCGCAAAGCGTAAGAAAAGCGTCAACACAACAGCAATCACTGCGAGTACTGTAAGGGTAATCGAAAAACTTTTATTCATGAATGATTTGCCTCCCTCAACGTAGCTTTATTTCATAGTTTCGAACCCAACCCCAGTCGTTTAAAACGAGTCCTTGGTCGCGACGAAGTGAAATGCGTCCGTGGTAGATTTTCTCCATGGTGCTCATCTCATAAATGACAACATCTTGGTTAAATTGATCGGAGCGGGTAACGCCTACAAGAAAGTCACCTAACGCATGATATTGTGTCGGTTCGATCCACTCTCCGTGAGTTGGTTCTGGTGCTTGGAAAATATGACGCTCGCCAGATTCAAGATTAACGAGTGTATAACCACTAGCAATGATACGATCTCCTTCGAGATTATAAGTTAGAATGCCTTGCGTAAGGATGTAATCGCCAAAGCGCCCAAATGACCATGAGTCGCTAATGCCAATTGGTGCTGGCAATTCGTCAATTTCTTGGGTTTCGAAATTAATCCCATAGAATGGATTATCGCTTGGGTCTAACGCGTCAGGGTCAATTTCATCAGGTAAAGTTCCTCTCGATTGAGCAGTTGACCAAGTCCAGTTGTGACCATAGAAATATAAGCCATGCTCGGTAGCAAACCAGTTTCCAACAGCATCAGTTTCTTGACTTACAGTAAATTGGTATTCAATTTGTTCAGTTGTGAAATTCACCCTATAAACAGAAGCGTTCAGTTGATCATGCTGGGCTGAAATGTGATACAATGCCCCATCTCGTTCGATGAAGAAGACATCTACCCAGGATGTGAAAATATAGTTATTTGACTGGTTAAAATTAGTAGGAATCGCGATAAATTCACCAGTTTCTGTGTTTAAAATTCGATAGGTTACTTTATAATTTCCCCAGATGGTAAAGATTTGGAAATTAGTCGTATCGTGACTGCCAGACCATCCCCATCCGCCTCGTTGCCAAGGAAAAGTACCGCGATAAAACTCACGATTCTCTAGCTGTCGATCATCTAATTGATGTCGCGAATCAAAACTAATTCCAGAAATTTCTGGTGTAGTAGTCGTTAGCACAACTCTTGAGAATTGGTTTGTTCCTTCCTGCCGAATGTTACTAATTTCAAAGATGTCATTAATGAGATTTGGATCGCCATATAGGGTTTCGATTCTAAAGTTGTCATTCAAATTTGTCGCATCAACGTGGCGCAATAACAATGTAGATAACACAGCAACCACAGAAAGGATCATGAGTGTTATTGAAAAACTTTTATTCATATTAAAATCCTCCTTTAGACCGAAATTTTCTTGGTTATCAACCACCAGTTAAGCAAGAAGCTGATCACACATGATGTTAAAACGAATGCCCATTCAATGATAATGCGCTCATCGTAAAATAACCAGAGGGTTTGGATATAGATATAAATGACTAGATTTGCAAAGCAGTAGATAAAGCCAATAATGCCACCGCTCCATTTGAAAGATTTAGCTAATAAGACCCAGGTGGTCATTGCACAGAAGATGGCGATGGTAAATAGTGTGTGATAAATGAAGTGTGTGAATGAAGAAGGAAGTGCTAACGAGAGCATCCAATTTGCATTTTGCAGAAAGCCTGAGATTAGGTTGCTATCGACTAAGGCGCTACCTAAGATGATATTCATGATCAGTCCACCGATGGCTAGGTTGATCAGCACCATCCCAAAGAAAAGCCATGAGATAACGAGGGTGACTAGTAGTTTGGTAGCAAGAATACGTAATCTTGGAGCGCGAAGGGAGAGGAGAAAGTAGATGCCTTTTGATTTGCCAGCCCATTCTCGTTGCCAAATCCAGAAGCTAGCAGCAGTGATGAGCATAAAGAAAAAGAGGATGAAGATGACATAAAGCAACATATAGTTCGAGACGGCTCTTAAGGTAAAATAGCCATTTGATGCTGTAAATTCGGTGACTGACATACTTCCTTGAGTCATGATTCGTTGAGCTTCTCGATTGACACTAGCTGTTCCGCTAAAAAATAGTAATGTTGAAATACCTGTCATGGCGAGAAAGCAGCCAACGAGGATGAAGAGTAAATTTCTGAATTCAATTTCGACTAGTGTGAAGAATTTTTTCATGATGGGCTTCCTCCTTTATATAAGGTTCGCATTTTATCCACGATAGTTAAGCCCTCAGCAAGAGCGGATTCTTTCGTGAAAGTTTGGAAGACTTGACCTTCTTCAAGCAGGATCACAGTATCGGCAATGTCTTGTACTTCATTAATTTCATGTGTCGTTAGCACGACTGTTTGCCCCGGATTGATGAAGTCAGATTTCATGGCTTGGATGAAAGTCTCGCGCGTGAAAACATCGATGCCACTGAAAGGCTCGTCTAAAAGGAGGACATCCGCGTACTGGCATAGGCCAACGATTAGATTAAATCTAGCTAGATTACCTTTGGATAAGTCCCTTAATTTCTTTTCGTTGGGGAGTTTAAAAAAATTGATCAACTTTTCCGCTTTCTTCATGTCAAAATTCGGATACATTTCTTTGGCGATAAGTAAATTTTGATCAGCTGTTAAGGATAAGTCATAAATAGGTAAGTCGGGAACGTAAGCAATTCGATCCATATTTTTAGAAGTGATTTTATGACCATCAATCGTAAATTCGCCTTTATTAACAGGGATCATCCCCATAATCGCCTTCATCGTTGTACTTTTTCCAACGCCATTAAGCCCGAGTAAACAAGTGATTTTTCCTTTCTCAAATGTCATAGACACATCCTCTAGTACAAGGCGGCGTCCATATTTTTTAGTCAAATTTTTGACTTCTAACACATTCATCAGCTCCTTTTCGTGTTATAGGCTTAGTATACAAGGTAAATCTTAGGAAAAACTGCAGGAAATTCTTAAGATTTTCTTAAGATGATATAAAACTGAGCTGGTGTTGTGATTATATCAAATGGATGGGGGAATTTGTTTTGCTGAAAAGTGCTTTTTGTTAATGGAAGCGTTTGTGTGTTTGCTTTGCTATTCAGCTGAAAAATGTTGACAATTGCGCGGTTTTAAGATACCATTAGAGCAGTTAAGTATGACTGAAAGGGCATTAGAAACCGCCCGATTTGATGATGGAGGTAGTTTAAAATGAAGACACGCGTTTTAGAGCAAGAATATGTAATTGGAAAAGAATTAGAAGGGAAGTATTTGTTTGTACCATTTGAATGTCCGGAACATGTGCATCGGTTGGAAATTTCTTATGATTATAAGCGATTTGATGTTGTTGAGGGTGAGTCGGGTGAACGCAAAGTCGAGGTTAATATTGTTGATTTAGGTTTGCATGACGAAAAAGATGAGTTTCGAGGTGCTAGTGGTTCTAACAAAAAGGCTGTTTTTATTGAGGAAAACAATTCGACACCTGGTTATATTAATGGTGAGATTGAATCTGGGACTTGGCGTATTATGTTTGGTGCTTATAAGATTGAAGATGCGGGTTGTATCGTTAATTTCAAAGTTGTCTTTCATTTTAAAGAACGGCAGCTTTTGAAAGGGGATTTGCATTTGCATTCTCAAGTTTCAGATGGTGATCATACGACTCGCGAGATGATTCAATTGGCTGCAATGATGAAGTTGGATTATATCTTTTTGGCAGATCATAACAATTACCATCAAAATGAATTTATTTTACCTAATGAAGATTTAACGGTGCTACCCGGAATGGAAATTACGCTTTATAAAGGGCATTGTAATTTGTTAGGGATTCAAAAACCAGTCACTTCATTTTTTGCCAATTCTCACGAGGAATTTGTGGCAATTCTTGAAGAAGCTAGACGTAACGGAGCGATTATTTCGCTTAATCATCCGTTTGATGATCATTGTCCTTGGCTGTGGGGTTATGATTTGCCTTATGATGTGATTGAGATTCAAAATTCTTATTATCGCGAGCATATTACACGCCCAACGATTGATTTTTGGCAGGAACGGTTAGTAGCAGGTCAGCGATTACCAGTCATTGGTGGCAGTGACAATCATGGGATTAGATTTATGGAAACACCTGCATCGCCATGTACGTTCTTGTATACATATGGAAATGGGAAGCAGGATATTTTAAAGGCGGTTAGAAATGGGAATGGTTTTGTTAGTTGCTTTACGAATGGACCAGAGATTAGCTTGTCAATTAAAGATTACATCATGGGAGATGTTGTACCAGTTGCAGAGGCTGAGGTTGTTAATGTTGAGTTACGTGGCCTAAGAGCTCATGATGAAATCAAGGTCATTACAGATGCAGGTGTTGTTTATGAAGAGACTAACGTCGATCAGAATGTGAGGCAGTTGAGTTTCAAACGAGAAGATGCTAAATTTTATCGCGTTGAAATTTGGCGTTATGCGACACCGAGTATGAAAATTATGGGTGCGATTTCAAATCCGATTTATATTGGTGAAGATTATTGGAATAAGTAGAGAGTTATATGAATGGAGGCAATTCATGATGTCAGATAAATATGAAGTAATTCTAGCTAGTGCGCAACAAAAAATTGCACCAGATTGGCAACCTCAAGAGAATCCAGTTCCTGTTAGCTTACTGCGTGGTGACACGACAGCTTTTCAAGTAGCGATGCGGCTGACGAATTGGGGTTATGAGTGGGCAAATATTAAAATTGAAGCGGATGAAGCTGTTAAGATTGTGGTTCGACAGGTTAGGTTATCTCCTGCGAATTGGCCAAAGCCTGGTATGTATCCCGATCGTTTAAGCGAGTTAGTAGCAACTGAGGAGGGGTATTTGGGTAAAATTAAGCTAGTTCCAAGGCAGTTTCGTTCGTTATGGATTGATGTCGAAACAGATGAGCAAGTAGCGGGCGGGGTGTATCCAATTAAGGTAATTGCTGAGGATGAAGCGGGAGAAGAAATGTTTACTGTTGAAACAGAAGCTGAAGTGATTCCGGTAATTTTACCAGCTGGCGATGTTTATCATACCGAGTGGTTTCACGCTGATTGTTTGGCTGACTATTACAAAGTTCCTGTATTTAGTGAAACGCATTGGGAGATTGTTGAGAATTTTGTAAAATGTGCCGCAAAGAGAGGGATGAATACTTTATTAACACCGATTTTCACTTATCCGCTCGATACGGCTGTAGGTGGATCAAGAACGACCATTCAGTTAGTGAAAATCCGACTAGAACAAGGTGTCTATGAGTTCGATTTTTCATTGCTTGAACGCTGGGTTAAAATGTGCAGACAATGTGGGATTACGAATTTTGAAATGTCACATTTGTATAGCCAGTGGGGCGCTAAATATGCGCCTAAAGTCATCGTGGAAGTAGATGGAAATGAAACGGAATTGTTCGGCTGGCATACTGCAGGAACTAGCTCGGAATACCAAGCATTTTTGCAACAATTTTTACCAGCTTTGGATGAACAGTTGAGGCAATTAGGAATCTCTGAGAACACGTTTTTCCACATTTCTGACGAGCCATCAATGCGAGATTTGGAGCAATACAAAAAGGCAAGAAAAATCGTAGAAGAATTGCTCCCTGATTACCCAATCATTGATGCTTTAACTGATTTTGAATTTTATCAAACTGGTGCTTGTAATCGACCAATTCCTGCTAATAATCATATTGAACCTTTCTTAGAGAATGATGTGCCAAATTTGTGGACTTATTATTGTGTGGCGCAGCGCGGTCCAGAATCTAATCGCTTTTTTCACTACTCCTCTTCTCGAGCAAGAATTATTGGTGCGCAAATCTATAAATATAATTTAGCTGGCTTTTTACATTGGGGCTTTAACTTTTACAATTCACAATATTCTGTGAAGCCGATTAATCCTTATGAAATAACTGATGCTGATGAAGCGTTTGACGCAGGCGATCCGTTCTTGGTTTATCCTAGTCCGAATGGGCAACCAGAAGAGTCTTATCGTTTACTGATGATGGATATGGCATTTAAAGATATTCGTGCATTAAAATTACTGGAGAAAATGACTGACCGCAAAACAGTTTTGGAATTAATTGACAAATTGCTAGAAAAGCCAACAATGACAGATTATCCGCATTCAGATGAGCCTTTATTGAGGTTGCGCTATGAAGTTAATCATCAAATTTCGGTATTGTCAAAAGGTAGGGATTGTTTATGAAAATATGGTATGACGAACCAGCAGCCGAAAGTGATATATTAGATCAAAATACAGCGATGCTCCCGATTGGAAATGGCTTTATGGCAGCAATGATCTCTGGACAGTTAGCAAAAGAGCGAATCCAGTTTAATGAGGAAACGCTCTGGACAGGTGGGCCTGGTGGTTGTGATGGTTATGCAAATCATGAGGCTGGGGGCGGAACTGGTAAGCAAGGGAATGTCTACCGATATGGGCACAAAGATGGGGATCAAGCAAGACCATCTTTGGATGTGTTGTTAGAAGCGATGAAAGATGGGACTTTTGAAGCGTCAATGATGGATGAGATGTTAGGAACAGATGTTGGCTATGGTTCTTATCAAAATTTTGGGTATCTACACTTAGAGCATGATTTGGATGGTGGCCAAGATGTGACATGTTATCATCGCGAGCTAGACTTGGAAACGGGTGTTGCTCGCGTGCGTTACAAAGTAGGTGAGGTGGAGTTTAGCCGTGAGTATTTTGCTAGTTATCCAGCTAAGGTCATCGTTATTCGGCTTTCTGCTAGTGAGGCTAACAAAGTAAATGTAGCAGCTTCTATCGAAAGTAGTCAGTTGGATGCCGATGTTAATTATGCTTATCAGATTCAAAATGGAATTGGTTTGATGGGTATGGATGGTGCTTTAACAGATAATTCGATGAAGTTTAGTGCGCAGTTTTTTGTAACACAAGAGGGTGGTATCATTCAGCAAGTGGGGGAAAAATTGAAAATTGAACAGGCAAGTTCTGTGACGCTTGTTTTTGCGGCTGCGACAAATTATTTTCATGATTTTTCAATTGAAGAAACGGCAACGTATCGAACTTCTGAACTGCCAGATGGGCTTGTTTATGAAAGGGGAAAAGCTGGTATAGAGAAAGGGTTTGATCAACTTTATCGCGATCATATTGCGGACTATTGTGATTTATTTGAGCGAATGAAATTGAATTTGACGGAGACTATTCCAAACATTCCTACTGATCAGTTGTTATTAGAATATGGAAAGGGAAGTCCTTCTCATGATCGTTTTTTAGAGATGGTTTTATTTCAATATGGTCGTTATCTTTTGATCGCTTCATCTAGAGTTGGGACATTGCCTGCGAATTTACAAGGAAAATGGAATGTTGAAAATCAGCCACCATGGTCAGCAGATTATCATTATAATATTAACTTGCAGATGAATTATTGGCTTGCTGGAAATACAAATTTAGTCGAATGCACATGTCCACTGATAGAGTTTATTGGAAAACTTGTTCCATCGGGGAATGTGACTGCTCGAAAATATTTTAATATCGATCAAGGTTGGACTCTGCACACGTCAGGGAATATTTTTGGTCTTACTGCGCCAGGATGGGGCATTGGCTGGGGATGGAGTCCGGCAAATAATGCGTTTATCTGTCAGAATTTATGGGATTATTATCAATTTTCTGGAGATTTATCTACTTTGCGTGCCGAAGTTTATCCAACGATAAAAAGTGCAGCTTTGTTTTGGTCGGAAGCATTACGCGAAGATGGGGATTTGTTAGTTGTTGTACCGAGTTTGTCGCCCGAACAAGGACCAGTTACTTATGCGACTGCTTATGATCAGCAATTGGTTTGGGAACTTTTCGATTTCACAATTAAGGCGATTGATGTTTTGGAAATAGAGGAAGATTTTGAATTTAAAAGTAAGTTGTTGTTGCAAATGGCAAAGCTGCAACCTGTTCAAATTGGCGCGTTTGGTCAAATTATGGAATGGCGAGATGAGCCGACTGATTATGATGATCAATACGACAAAGAACATCGACATATTTCACAACTCGTAGGGCTTTATCCTGGAACTGTGATCAATCGCGAAGATGTTGCTTTAATTGAAGCGGCAAAGACGACTTTGAAGCGACGTGGTGATGCAGCTACAGGTTGGAGCATGGGGTGGAAGATTAACTTTTGGGCGCGCGTGCTTGATGGGAATCATGCGCATCAGTTGATTCAGAATTTAATTCGCGAAAATGTAGCGGTTAATCTATTCGGCTTACATGCTGTGGGTGAAACGGATTCGATTTTCCAAATTGATGCTAATTTTGGCTATACAGCTGGTGTTGCTGAAATGCTGTTACAAAGTCATATGGGGACACTTGATATTTTGCCGGCGTTACCAGATGTGTGGAAAGAAGGGGAAGTGCGCGGGATTCGTGCGAGAGGTGGCTATGAAGTTGATATGAAGTGGCAGTGTGACGCGATTGAAATTAGCGTGAAGACAGGTAGGGATGTTGCGGAAAAACTGACAGTGCGATGCCCAAAATTTGAAAGCAAAGTGGTTGTTATTGAGACAAAATCAGATGTGGAATTAGATCAAAAGCAAAGTGGCGATAAGATAAGCTTATTTGTACAACCAGAAAGTGAGTATTTGTTTTTCACTTCATAAGATTCCCCAGAGGAGTACACAATTCTAAGAAATTGTATGCTTCTTTTCTTTGATATTGGAAAATTAAAAAAAATCGGGGGATTTAAAGACACTAGAAAGCGTTTTGTTCCGCAAATTTCGTTTTTTCTTGGAAAATTTATCCAAAAAGGGCTATTGGCAGTAAAAGCGAAAAAATCCGTGGTATAATTAAGTCTGGAGTTATAGGATAAGCGCATACTTTTAAAATCTGCTCTTATGGGGTAGGTGATATTTATGAACACTTTACAAGATTTGTTTTGGATCATTGGCATCATCGTTGGTTTGATTACAATTATTGAAAAGTTGGGAGGAAATAATAAAAAAAAGTAATAGCGCTATGTCCACGACCAAGTGCTTAGCGTTATTACTTGCATATTGTAAGAGCTAAAAGTTGTGCGTGACAATCTTATAACTCCTCTTTATATTTATATGCTAATTCTACCATTTTTATCCGTGCTTGTAAAGCTAGTTTTAATCATTTAGTGGTTGAAAATATTTTTATTGACTTTGCTATCTACATCATGTTATGATAGAAATATGACGTAAGGGGGGTGTACTTAGTGCAGAAATTGAGAATACCAACGGATAAAATTGTAGGAGGTGGTGATGCGCATAGTTTTATTATGACGTGCGAAGACGTGCGAAAAATTTTAAAAATATGATGCATTTAAGAGTAGAATAATTTTAAAAAGCGAGAAGGAGAGGTCACAAATTATGAAACGTTTACTAAATATCTTTTTGATTGCAACTTTGGGGTTTACTTCATTGATGATACTTTCAAGTTGTACGGATGATACACCCCCAGTAGAGCCTGATTACACGGAAGCAACAACGACAGATGAGCCGACTGAGGTAGCAACTGAAACGCCACTTGAAACAGACGATGCTTATTCTGCTGATATCGTAGTTATTGGTGGCGGGGCAGCTGGGATGACTGCAGCAGCACAGGCTGTTTATGATGGTGCGACGAATGTTATTATTCTAGAACAAGCACCGTTTACTGGTGGTATTGCTTTACAAGCATTTGGAGGTATTAATGCTGCGGAGTCTAGGTATCAAGTAGAAACAGGCGAGTATGGTACTGTCGAGGAAATGATTGATTGGGTTATGAATCCAGGTGTTACGAATCCTGAATTAGTAAGAGTGATGGCGGAAAATTCAGCCGATGCTATTCATTGGTTAAATGATTTTATGGATGCAGGTTTCACGGTATTGATGGGGAATTGGGCACATCGACCAGATGTTGGTGATATGTCACCAGATAACAATGGAGTCGGGACTGTTCTAGTCGATGCATTGAACCAGTCTCTTGTTGATAATGATATCCCTGTATTACTAAATACAACAGCAACTGAAATCCTTGTTAACGAAAGTGGTGCTGTTACTGGTGTTGTTGCTACAAGAGGAGGCGCAGAAATCACAATCAATACGAATGCTGTGATCATCACAGCTGGGGCTGCTGGTCTTTCTCAAGAGATTATGATTGGCTTTGATACTGATGCACCTGGATATGGCGTTGCACTAACACCAGAAGCGGAGCATACAGGCTGGCAATTAGCTTATCACGCAGGTGCAGAGTTAACGATTGCATTAAGACCGTTAGCTGCTACAGGCGTTCCTAATATCAACTATTCGTTAGATTTATTTGAAAACGGGGCGGTTCTAATTAATCACGAAGGTGAAACGTTTATTGATGTGTTAGATTCGACTGATCAAGAAATTGCAGCAGCAGTACAGCAACAGCCTGAGAGTGCATTTTTCGTTGTTTTCAATGATGATATAGCAGGCGAGGTTGACAGTTTTGAGATTTACCAAAGCTTTGAAGATTTCTTAGTGACTGCTGATACGATTGAAGAGCTAGCTGAGCTGCTTGAGGTAGATGCAGATGCTTTGTCAGAATCGATTGATTTTGATGGACCATTTTATGCTGGGCCAGGAACTGGAATGGCAGTAGGGGCAAGTGCAGGAATTCGAATCAATGAAAATGCTGAGGTAATTGGATCGAATGGTAATGTCATTACTGGCTTATATGCTGCGGGACCTGCCGCTGGTGGCATTCAAGGTTGGGGGCGTCACGGTGGAAGTTCTTTGATGGAAGTTTTTGTCTTTGGTCGTATTGCTGGTGCGAGTGCGAATCAGTTTATTAGTGATAACTTCGAACACACAGCGTTAACTATGCCTCATTCAGATACGCTAATTTTTGCGGCAGAGTTAGCAGCTCAGGAAGCAGAGACGATTGTTTTAGGTTCGTTGGCTGATCTTGAAGATGGTGAATTTACTGGATACGCAGAAGGCTATTTAGGGACAATTTATGTTCAAGTAACCGTAGAAGATGGCGTTATAACAGAAGTTGAAATTACGAATCATAGCGATACGGATTTGTATATGATGATGGCAGAAACTGGTGTAATTCCACAAATTTTAGCGGGCGATGTAGAGATTGATGCAACATCAGGTGCTACTTATTCTAGTATCGGGATTGTTGAAGCGGTAAGAAATGCTTTAGGTTTAGAGTAGAGTTAAATGACTGGGAAAAAGAAAAGGTTTGTCTCGAAAAAATGAGACAAACCTTTTTGCTATTTTCTTATGCAAGCTTTGTAAAGACAAAAATGCTTGCCTGCGACCTCTACGTCAAATATTTACGCACAACACTTCTACTTTTGTATTGTTTATGCAAAACAAATCCAACTTTCTCATAAAGACGGAGCGGTCCGTGGTAATTCTTTGGATCATCTGAATCGCTAGGATATGCTTCGACATAATCATATCCCTCAGTAGCGGCATCTGCGCAAATCCGCTCAAGGAACATTGTGCCAAAACCTTTTTTTCGCATAGGTGGGCAAATATTCATACATACGACACTTTTTATCTTTTTGCCCTTATCTCCCGCGGGATAACGACGCACATCTCTTGTATACCGCTCTTTATCATTTGCATTACACCAGCCAATCACTCGCTCGCCATCGAATGCCAAATAGCCTTGCATCCAGCCGCTTTTAATATAATCAATCGCCATCGCACGACTGTGATATTTGCATTCTTCGAGTGGTAACTGTGGCTCTGGCCCGCCCCAATGAAAATGCATGCAATAACATTCTTGCCATTTTTCAAAAGTGCCATCACCTTTCGCGTATGCGACATTATCAAAATAATCAAGCCAAGCATCTAGTAAATCAGGTGACAATTTTTTAATTTCGATTTTCATACAACAAACCTCCGTCCATTTTAAAAATCAATCCTTTGGTGATGATTAAAAACTCAACCACAGAGCAGGACGAATGCCACCATCTACTCGGTAGACATCATCGCCACAAAGCCATATCTCACCAAGATAACCAATACTGCCAGTTGTGTGCATACCTTGCCCACCAGGCGAGCGCAGCCACCACCAATCCTCTTCGCCTTTAGCATTTAACACCTTTCGTGCGTCATTATACTGATCGTATATCGCGTCACCATGTGGCATTCGAGTATATCTGCTATTTTCGGAAACAGATGTGAAATTACCGTTTTTGTCGCAATAAAATCCTTTTTTACTTTTCAAAGTCCCGCTATCGCCGAAATATCGAACGACTTCATCATAGCTTAACAAAAAGATGCGATCAAAGGTCGAGTTTCCACATTTCACGTCATACCAAGGGTTGTTTCGATCAAACAACTTGGTTTTTATGATGCGGGATTTTTCTGAAATCGTAAACGTGTCAAAAAACTCTCCGTTTAAATATTTTCGTAAATTACAATATTCCCAAGTAATATCACCCGCTACACTGTCATGATAAGGCGCTTTGCCAATGGTCGTTTCTGAGATGACTAGCATACTGTTATCATTGACTTGCAAAACAGACCACTGATACTTACCAAAAGTGATTAATCCGCCTTCTTTTATCGTAATTGGCATCAATATAGAGTCAATCGAACTATTTAAAATTTTTGATAATAAGGGGAGCAATGCTGTTTCTGGTAAGGTATGACCATTTTCCCATTTGCTGATCGCTTGTGCGGTAATGGCTAATTTTTCTGCTAGCTCCTCTTGGGTGAAACCATTTTGCTTACGTAATGCTGCAATTTGTTTACCTATACGAATATTATCCACCATAAAATTCCTCCGTGATTAAGTGTCATAAAGAAAGTTAAAAATTGAAAAGAACTTAAAATCTATTGCGGAAAGTTATTTCACCAAGAAGCCATTTCTTCCTCAAAAGATATCAAGATTGCTTTAGCTTGGCAAAATGTAATCGCGCTTGCTCAACTACACTATCAACAATTTCATCGAATTTTTCAGGATCAAACAGTTTTAAGTAATTAGCATAGCCGTCATCAGAATTTATTAAATTTATCTGCTCCCCTTCAAATCTAAGATAATCAAAACATATCATCCAGTCCGATAATTTTTTCTCATCAATACCGTAATGTTTTCGAAGTTCAGTAACCATTTCTTTGTCACCAAAGTAGGCCTGATCTTCGCTTTTTACCATACTGAACCCTACAAAGACACAAGGATCATTCACATCAGCATTGACTTCAAATACAACCGATATCCCTGGTTTTACCTCTCGCTCGACCATATAAGAGACATGGGCAGCATCTTCCTCACACATATCGAAATCAAAATCAGTAAATCGCCTTTCAAGTTTCGCACCAAATCGTTCATGAAAAGCAGTGAAGAATTTTTTGACAATCTCTGACCTGTTGCTCTCAATATCAAAATTTTCTTTGCTCATATTACTACATCCTTCCTAATCTAATATTGGCACTATCTTAACAGAAATGAAACCATTTTACCATAGTTAACAAGTTGTATTTTCCACTAAAACTCAACTTGTAGTTAACCAATGACAGAATTTGTGGAAGCTTTCATTTGAAAAGTTGGTATTAAAGAAATCCCAGTGCCTTGACTTCACTTCACAGGAGCTAGGCATAGTTACTTATGTGTAAAAGTTATTTTTGGAAAACAAGAGGAGTTTAGCGAAGTCAGAGTCATCGGAAAGCGTTATATTATGCAAATTTCATTATTTCTGGGAAAATTAATCCAAAAAGCGGGATTTAATCTAAATGGCTAAAAATCTATGATACAATATAGTTGAGAAACTGCAATGATAATTGAGTAGTTCACTCGTTTTTCTTTACACAGTTTCTCTTGTTAACCATCGAACAAGATCACTCAACTTTATGGTCAGTGATTTTGTCTTTTTTCTTGACTATATCAGACACACCCTAGGTAGTCTCCAGAGGTTCACGGGTTTTTATTTTGCTTTAAAACCTTTTAAACTATAATCGACCTAGCTGTTGATCATACGAAATTTTTAGTATTCCTCAATTTAATACTGTAAATCCTGCCTGAAAAATGTTAAAATTAACTAGCATCATGAAAAGTGTTGCTAGGAGTAGAGGACATATGAAAATCAATCATGAGTTAATCAAAAAAATGCGCAGGGAGCTTAAGTTTAGTCAAGAAGAAATGGCAGCGAAGTTGTTTATGAGCACTAGACAACTTTCAAGAATTGAGAATGGACAGTCTGATCTTGATCTTCTACCATTTTTCTCGATTTTAGGATTGCTAGGTTACCATACCGAAGATTTTTGGCTAATCTATTTAGATACGAAAGAATATGAGGACTATAAACAATATCGTGAACTAAAGAAATTGCTTAATCAACAACAGTTCGAAAAAGCACACATCAAACTTCAAGAACTTGAACAAAGCTCATTGTCGAAGTATAAATTTATGGAGCAATATTTTGCTTATGCGAAAGCAAGAGTTGATCCAGCGCTATCTTTTGATGAGAGACTAGCAATGCTTCAAAATGCGATTAAGCTATCTATTAAAGACTTCGATGAAGCGAAAATCAGAAATTATCGTTTGACATTTCCTGAAATGCTAATTGTATATGAAATAGCTTGTGCTTATCAGGTGCAAGGATCACTTGAGGAAGCAATTGAATTAACATTAGCCTTGACTGAAGTTCTTGATGATGCAAGGATTTCTGAAGAAGATAAAGGAAATTTTGTTCCTGTACTCTTTTTAAATCTAGCCTGGTTTTATGGACTTGCTGGCGATTACCAAAAAGGATTGAAATTTGCTCATCAAGCTTGGGATGCTGAAAAGGAATATCGTAACTTCCGCTTTACACATTTAAGCCTCTACAACATTGCTAAGTGTCAATTTCACCTAGGGGAAGAAGAGCAATTTTATCAGCCATTCCTTTTGCGGGCGTATCATTTTGCTTGTGCGATCGGAGATCACACTTTTGCTAAAGAGATTAAAGAAAGTGCCAAAGTAGATTTTGGAATCACATTCGATTTCTAATGAAATTCAATTCGACAAGCTGTGTCTTGAAATTTTCAAAATTCCCTGACATACCCTGTCGTTTTCTTTTTGCTATAGATCATGTACAATATAGTTAAGCTAAAAAGCGAAATGAAAGGGAGTGATCAAAATGACATTGGAAAATATTTTAACGTCAGCAATTTTCAACTTAGGATTAACAGTTTTATGGTTAGGGTGGGGGATATGGGTGTATTTAAACGCATCAAAGCACCATATGGCAAATGGAAAGAAAATTAAATGGACACTTTGGTTGATGATAAATCCATTTGCACTAAGGAAATTTAAGCGAGTTTGTGCAGAATATGGTTTCATTGAAGAATAGAAGTCAAAAAATTGTACTTGATTAAGTCGCTAAGCGAATGTATCGAGTACAATTTTTTTTCCTACAAATGACTAGTCTGCGCTTCATGCATCTTTGCATAAAAGCCATTTTCTGCTAACAACTGTTCATGCGTACCCAATTCTTTGATCTGACCATCATCAATCACCATGATCATGTCCGCTTCGCGAATCGTAGATAATCTGTGGGCAATTACAAAGCTCGTTCGCCCTTTCATTAGAGCAAGCAGTGCTTCTTGAATCCTGAGCTCTGTACGCGTATCAACATTACTTGTTGCTTCATCTAAAATAAGAATCGAAGGATCAGCCAAAATGGCTCTTGTAATGGCTAATAACTGACGTTGCCCTTGACTAATATTACTTCCCCCTTCAATTAACTGTGTCTCATAGCCATCTGGTAGTCCCTCAATAAACGCATGAGAGGCTGCCATTTTTGCAGCATGAACAATCTCCTCATCTGTGGCGTTAATTTGTCCGTAACGGAGATTTTCTTTAATCGTTCCTGAAAACAAATAAGTATCTTGAAGCACCATTCCAAAATTTTGCCGCAAACTTTGCCTTGTATAAGCGTCGATACTATTTCCATCAATTGAAATTTCACCTGCATTAATCTCATAAAAGCGGGTAAGTAAATTAACAATTGTCGTTTTTCCCGCCCCAGTAGGTCCGACAATCGCAATCATTTTTCCTGCTTCGACATGAAAGTCAAGTTTTTTCACAATCGGCTTCTCTGCTTCGTAACCAAAATCGACTTGCTTAAATACCACCTCACCTTTGAAATCTCCCACAACGATGGCATCAGGTTCATCTTCTAATTCCTCTTGTTCTTCCATGATTTGAAAGACGCGTTCAGCACCAGCAATCGCTGACTGTAGGGTATTGAAAATATTAGCAATGTCGTTAAGCGGTCTTGAAAATTGACGAGAATAAGTTAAAAATGCGGCAATAACCCCAACAGAGATCGCGCCTCTTGTGGCTAAAATACCACCAAGGGTTGTAATGATCGCAAATCCAAAGTTGGCGATTACATTCATCAAAGGCATCAAAAACCCAGAATAAATCATCGCTTTTAAGCCGAAGTTTCTTAATTTCTGATTAGCAACTTCAAATTGGTCGATCAAATTCTGCTCTTGATTAAAAGCACGCACCACTTCAATGCCAGAAATACTTTCTTCTACCAAGCCATTTAGTTGTCCCAATGCTTGCTGCTGTTCTCTGAATAAAACCTTAGTTGTTTTAGCCACAAAACGAGTCAATAAATAAACCAAAGGGATAATTAACAAAGAAGCTGCGGTTAAAACAGGACTTAGAATAACCATCATAACGAAAGTACCGGTGATAGTAAACACACCATTGATTAATGCTGTTAATGAGCCTGAAATGGTTGTGCTGACATTATCAATGTCATTGGTTAAGCGACTCATGATCTCACCGTGAGAGCGACGATCGAAAAATGAAATCGGCAATTTCTGAAGCTTCACAAATAAGGTATCACGCATATTTTGAACAATCTTTTGCGACATAATGGCCATTGTCCAGCCTTGAAAGATATTTAAAATGGTGCTCATCAAATAGACGGCAAGTAAAACGGTTAAGACAGTCCTTAAGCCACCAAAATCAACAGCATCATCCGCAGCAGAAAAAGAATCAATGGCACGCCCTACTAGAAATGGGACTAATAATAACAAAAATGACTGCATTAGGACGCCAAGGGTTACAGCAATAAGTGGGCGACGCTGAGTATCAAAATAAGACCATAGCTTAATTAGTGTTCCCTTTGTATCGTCAGGGCGAACCCGCGAGGCGAATCTGCTAGCGCCACCTAAGCGTGGTGCAATGGTTAATGTTGATGGTGTTTCGTGTCTATTTTGACTCATGAGCCACACCTCCTTTTCCGATTTGAGATTCATAAATTTCTTGGTAGATAATAGAACTAGCAAGCAATGAT
>Ga0131853_10010004_pt1 | contig 17358 bp, 8 predicted proteins | sample TergutLab28metaG_FD_92764 | JGI IMG/M metagenome (GOLD analysis project Ga0131853, IMG submission 92764) | Labiotermes labralis P1 segment gut microbial communities from Petit-Saut dam, French Guiana - Lab288 P1 (version 2) (version 2) | ecosystem: Host-associated > Arthropoda: Insects >... | reverse complement strand
GCTGTACCTCACTTCTTTTCGAACTGCATTCCATATGGCTGCAGTGCTGACAGCTGTACCTCACTTCTGTTCGAACTGCATTCTATATGGCTGCAGTGCTGACCGCTGTACCTCACTTCTGTTAAATTTCACTCTACATGGCCACACTGCTTACCGCGTTACGTAACTTCCGTTTGAACTACATCCCATCTGGCTACTGTGCTGACCGCTCTGCTTCATTTCTCTTTGCGTTATGATAGGTTCACATTGCTCCTGGCAGGAGATCAACTGGCTGACTCATTTGATATTCACGTAATTAATAAGCTCCAAAATTTTTGCTTGTACGCTCTGTTATTTTCCTTGGGTTTACACTTCATACGTTGTAATTTTGGTCCCTTACGAACAGGACCAAAAAGCAGTGGCGGACAGGCGGTGGCAGGATCAGTCCAATGGCTGTCCAAGTACGAGAAGGAACAACTTAAAGTCGCTGTTTTCAATCCATAACTTTACGATATTTTAGGCTTCCACTGCGTTGCACTTGACTTCTTCGATCTTCAGGGATGTTGTGCGGCGTAAGTCAGCAGTTCATTACCGACGTTTCGATACAATGTCAAGCAGATCTAGAGTAATTTTTCTTAGACAACCTGACTCTTGAAGATTTGTCCGATATACGTAACCCTGAAACGTCGCTAGGAGACTACCAATCCCCACCGTGCAGTGTCCCAGAAAAGCGAAGGCCTCAATTTTTGTTCGAAAACATTCTTCATTGCAATAAATGTGTGGGTAGTTAGACTACAGACACGTGCAGAAATGCAAGTCGACCCTCAGGTGAAGTTATGAACGACTTAACCAAGACTGAAATATGCAAAATCCTTTAGTAAGACTTGCCTATACCGAATTTGATCAGATCAGTTCAATGCGTCTCGTGCTGTTACGTGCACACAAATAATATGACGCATTCAAGAGGGGTATTTATGCAACTTTCGATTGAAAACGAGCGAAAAATATTTCGTAATATTCCGTATATAGGTCGTTCACCGGAAGAAAAATAACTAACTCATGGAGCAGAGTCCTTCACGAGAAGCTGACATGTCCTTAGCTAGTCAAGAAATTCCTCCGTATTTTGTGGAACGCGCAGGTTTATTACCGCATTCACAGGCGCCCTCAAACTGTCCCTCTCCAGAACCAGATGGAAGCAAAATAAGAAAAATAAAATACAATTCACTTCATAAAATTCTTATCGCCTGTTTCATTTCTCAAAACTGAATTTGTAACTAAGAAATACGGAACTCATTTTGCACGCATTTTTGTATGGTTGTGATACAAGGTCTGGACGTGAAGGAACAAAGCGTACTCTTACCGACTTAGCTCAGGAGTACCCTTCCTCTCCTGGGAGCTTAATACGTTACGTATGAGAGTCAGAGATGAAAGGCACTGTATGTATATACGTAAATTCGCGTAACCATTGGTGCCGTAGAAAATCAATAAGTCTTACATAATCCGAGTGTGCGTCTGTAGCCTTAATTGTCCAGCATGCAATGTGCATGCACCGTATTATATTGTCACCAGTTGCCTGTCCGGCTCTCCCACATTGTCTCATAAACAACAAGATTTTCGGGGGGAAAAAATATTGAACATGAATGTGTGTTTTGATTTTCTCTACAACTTTTGTCTAAAACATTTCTCATTCTAAGAAGAATGAGCGACATACTGTCATAAATGTACATAATAAATCTTCATGCAAAGTACCCGTTTCTCTTCTCAGATTTTAAAGAAACTTGAATTTTCTCGATAGATTTTTAAAAAATACTCAAAACATAAAATTTCATGAAAATACTTTCAATGGGAGCCGAGCTGTTAAACGCGGACGGGCGGACAGACAGACATGACGAAGCTAATAGTCGCTTTACGCAATTTTGCAGACGCATCTAAAAATGAGTCTACAACCCACAATCGCACAACGTTGGTTCTTCACTTTTAGCTATAACAAGAACAGTTCACAATTATTTCCAGACCTGTCCCGCTGCTGTACCACATTACCACATAGCCCCCGCCACAACTAAAGCATTTCTCATATTGGGGTCGAGATTTTCTATTCCCGTATTTTTGTGCACCGTGCATTTTGAAATCTAAGTAGTTCACTCACCAACAAATGCACTATTTATTAACTTGGTTAAAAGTTTTAACTTTACATTAAAATACATAATAATATCGCTTCTACATGTTTCGGTCTTTAGTGACTATCATCAGGGAGCTTTATCTGTACCTGCCTAAAGTTATATTTATGTTAAAACAGTCGGTAAAATTACGTCGTTATATACGTCAGGTGATGTGGCAGAATGCTGCCACATCACCTGACGTATATAACGCACATCACCTCATTTATATAACTACGTTATTTTACCGACTGTTTTAACATAAATATAACTTTAGGCAGGTACAGATAAAGCTCCCTGATGATGGTCATTAGAGACCGAAGCATGTAGGAGCGATATTATTGTGTATTTTAATGTAAATTTAAAACTTTTAACCAAGTTAACAGTTAGTGCATTTGTTGGTGAGTGAACTGCGTAGGTTTCTATTCCCTGTCGGTATCAGTCCGTGTTTTGTGTTGTCAGCTGCCGTTTCACAACTGGTTCCACCTCGCTATCATGTTTAAATTTGTAGCCAGTGCTGAAAACGGAGGATAATCAATTGGACGAATTCCCCTGACATGATCAGAATCAGTCATATTCAATGAAAATATTTAAGACCGATTTCCTAGTCTCCTTTCTTTATTCTTGTAGAACTCCGGGGTAACTACACGTTCCGCTTTCCGTAACATTAAGAAACTGCATTTTGCCTACATAATGCATTTACCAAACACTTGTTTCGTATGATTATCAGAATCTGAAGAATTGTTGCCTTAGTCAGCATGATTTATTTCTATGATGGACACGGACTATGTTCTTGGTAGGGTAAAAGTAAAGTGCACCCTTGTACAGGCACTGAGGCTCTGTACAGGCCGTACGGCCTATAGGAGTAGAGGTATAGCTCTACTCTTTCTTGACCACGGCACTAGAAGCGGGAGAGGGGTCAGCGTCACGCCCCGGTCGCTCTTTTTCCCCGGGAAAGACCCGGTACAAATTGTACAGGAGGTTGGGTGGGCCCCAGGGCCGGTCTGAACAAGTGCGGAAAATGTCGCCCCCATCGGGATTCGATCCCCGGGCCGTCCAGCCCGTAGCCAGTCGCTATACCGACTGAGCTACCCGGCCCAATCTTGGTAGGGTAGAAACTTTAATTTTTGCTGACATAAAAGTCAGACTTCAAGTGATTAATCAGCGATATCATTCGGCTGTTAATGTGATTCCATGCTGTTGTGAAATTGAAAGGTTCATGGTCGTATTCACAAAAAGCACGTCATTTAATTCTATAACAAAATAGTTACAGTCGAGTTATTGCTTTAAGATTATTTTAAATTAAGTACGCAATTGGGTACTGACAGGAAAATTACTGTTTTCTATTACAGACAGGCTAAGAAAATAATGTTCCGTGCATTAAAGGGTGCATCGACTTTGTACAGGGCACTGCTGACTGCGTACACGCCATTTAATTAGTGGCCAATGCCAATCACATGCTCGCTACTCTTGTTCTCTGTGCTAGTGCTAGGTGGCAGCAGAGAACTGAATAAACAAGTGATGACTGGTAACACTTGTTGACTTAGGACGGGATCTTGTCAGAATTTTTATTACGTCCTAAGCAAACAGTGGTCCCTAGTGAAGACTAAAGTAAACAGGATGGGTGATGATGGTGATGATCCAGCACACCCTTCATTATTTAGCATTCAAGCGGGCACAACAAAGACCTCCCAGAGAGAGAGACAATCCGGGTTCCATCTTAGACTGGGTCATGTGGTTGACGTTCTTCGAAAACCCTTTGTTTATTTGCCGCGTTCGGACGAAAGTTAAAAGAACAATATATATGAACATTGACTACGCTATGTCTGTACGTCCGTCTGCAAGTAACAATGCCAGTATCATTCAGAGTACTTTTATGAAATAAAATGCAGGAAGTTTTACTAAAATCTGTCGAGAAATGCCAATTGTGTTTAAAATAAAATGGTAACAATAAGGGGCAATGCACCTGTTTGTGCGCAGTCACTACCGGGTTAAGCCTCTAAATCAGAGTTTTCCAATCAGCAGAACTCTCTTCGAGGTTCCACGAGAACTCGTGGAATAAATAAATAAATAAATAAAAATTACACTATACCGCGAAAAATGTCAAACACCCCGCAAAATATCGTCGGAATTTTTGTCCGGCAATTGGCAGCACTGGAGTGATCTTCGTATAAACCATTTTTCATGCGCATAAGTTCCTCAGGATATGAAAAGTTATTTTAGGAGTTCTTCCACGGCAACAAGGTTGGGAAACCCTGGTCTAAAATGTTCATCCAATGGTGCAGATAACAGATCCCCCCCCCCCCCGTAAGTATTAGCGAAGTTGTTTCCAGATCTCAGAACAGGTATTCAGAATATTCGCTGCTGCCAGAGAAAACAAATTCAGTACGAAAGAATTCACGACAAATTTTAGTACTCAGTACTTCGGTGGGCACCTTGACCCACGGGGCTCCCGAGCCGCGTGGTCTTCGAGCGCCTTGTCTATGCCATTGCGTTGAAAATTCTTCCAATAACGGTTGCACAAAATTAAACCACACTTTCTACATATAAACGACACTTTCCGTATATAAAAAAACAGTTTCTCTGGTGAAGCAGATAATTACGCGAAAGTGAGCAAGAGCGTCAGAATTGTTAACCTCCAATGGCATTCCTTAACCTGTCCACAGCCATCATTAGAACTGATGATGACGCGATATGAAATTAGTGAACTTGGCACGGCACTACATAAAATCTTGAGAAAATAACTACATAAATAAATGCAAAGAACGAAACTAGAGACAACTATTGTGTGAATAAATAAATAAGCAATAACGCAAGACATAAAAGGATAATAAATTGAACACATAACGATAAATGTAAGGCAATTTAAACACGTAAGTTCTGGAAATAATACGGAATGAAAAATGTAAAATGAAAGACGTAATTATATTCATACACACGGTCTGTGTACATGCAGCTACAGAAAACTTCAGTAAACAAAGATAAATAATGTTAAAGACTCAAATGTTACAAAAAAAGCAAATAAAAGACAAGTATAAATAGACAGGAGAGGACATAGAAAATGACCCCTTCACACACACACACATTTGTGAATAGTTCTTGCGCATGTGTTGAACAAGTGGTAATAGTACCTTCCTTTGTGTTGGCAGTTAGATACTGGGCAGCCAGACCAAGATAGGAAACACCTGGCCTAATGAACTGTTCAGCATAATAATGGACAGAAGGAAAGTAATCATAATTAAGGTAAGCATAATTTGGTTTGAAAATGTAAGGAAATTGAATTACGAAATATTGACCACAGTGGAAGTCTATTACTAGAAATGAATTTATTTTTAGAGCAGTAAGTCTAAAGGTGGACTATCTTGTGAAGGAATCAAATCACAGACTCCTGCAAATACGGCCAGAAACTTGCGGATCCACGAGCACGGCCGAATAAATTCACCTGTTAACACTCTGATGCCTTTAGTTTATCCACATAACATAGATTCCTTATTTTACCTGCCAAATGCCGTTTGCCACTTCGTTTCGCCTCGCTTATCTTAATACAGGTGTGCTGATAAGTCCTTAGGCTGACCAGGAAGGAACCAAGTTAATGTTTCTGTCAGAATGGCGTGAATTTCATTCGGCGCCTTGCCTTGCAGAAAAAAAAAACTTGATAAGAGCTCATGTCTCGATGTTGTTGAAATCAATCGCGTCCCTGACATGCTTCCGAGCTTTTTTCCTTCCTGGTCGGGCTAAGGACTTATCAGCACCCCGGTAATGTAGTCCATTCGCATGCCGAAATAGCAACGGCGACGAAAGATGGTTATCACATAAAATACGGATCTTGTATTTATCAAGCAGGCAAGAAGCAGGACAAGTAAAACCTGATGTCCTGTTGCATGATTAGATTGAACAATCAGATGAATCACTGTTGCTGCTTATCAAACTTCAGCAGGTCTACAGATTCTCGTTTCGTTAAGTTTTTGGCAAAAACCGTCGACACATTTGTCACTTCTAAGTGACAAATAACACACCACGCGCATTCTGTAGGCACGTCTACGATTACTCACAGAATCAGCGCATAGTTTCAACGATTACAGTCACCTCGGACTTAAGTCTTTCCGAACTTAGGTTGTTTGCCCCCAGACCCAATACTCGTATATCAAACAAGCGCGAAAATTCCTACTTGCGATGCTGAAGATGTCTTCGAGTTGCTGAATTCCTTTGATCAGGAACTCACGCTCGACCATACTGTTAAAATTCGAAAGTAAACAGACTATGTGGAAGGTGAGAAACCAGAGGCTGAGCCGAAGGAGAGGAACATGACGATTTCGAAGCTGACTGAGGGGCTTGGACTCATTGAAGCTGCCATCAAGCTGCCTGAGGACATTGGAGCAGCGAGCAGCAACAACTAGACGAGAAATTATGAGGACGCTTGCTTGCTAGCTATGAGGAAATTCTGAAGGAGAACAAGAGGTCTTTGTCGCGCTAGACTTCAGTGCTTGACTTTCTTCAAGTCATCTTCAGTGACTCTTCTATCGCCACCTGCATAGCTGGACATTGGTGATGATCCAGATGACCGCCAAAAGTTCTAGAAGTCACTTCCCCTTCAACTGTCATTTGCTCGCCAGATATAATATTTCTAAAATTTCATCTTATATGGATATACTTTTTTTTTTGGTCAAAATAAATTGTCTAGAACAATTTTCCCATTTTAACACTGCGTCTGTGGGAAAAATATCTCTCGTATCGCGTCGTCTCAACTAACGACACCGGTCTCGGAACCACCTGCGACGTAAATTTGGGGAATGAATCTTGATTTTATACGGTTCATACACTTCAGTTTGTATATATATATATACATAGACAGCAGCAATTAACCATATAACACGATATGTGTTTATTAAAATCCACAATCAACTACTTGTTTCCGCTGTGTACAACCATATAAAACGTGAATGTGCAACTGTAAGGTAATATTATTAAAAACTAAGAGCTCAATTTTTATAATATCTGTTTTATTCAGGGGAAAGGTAAAAGGTAAAGCAGTCCCGTTACAGGCCTGAAGTGGCCCACATGGTTCCGGGAAGTTAAGGTTCCCAGATTTCATTGCAACGGCACAGGATGGTGGTAAGGTTGTCAGCCTCACGTACCGGCCGCCTTTACCCCCAGGAAATGCTCCTGGTACTCATTTCTGCTAGAGACTGAGTCGACCCCAGAGCCATAGTGCGATCGGAAGGATTTTATGTCAATGAAAAATTACAATGACACAAGCTGGGATCGAATCAGCGACCTTCCGATTTGTAGCACAGCACCTTAACCTCTGTGCTACAGCGGTCGTTTTGTTCAGGGTGTAATAATAAAAAGTAGTAAAATCTTCATTAATAAGGACCGTTTATCACGTAATGCAGTATTCCAATAGAGCAGCCGTGTTTCTAATAGGTAACAAATATATATAAATGTTAGGCAGTTTCTTTAAAAATTGAGAAAGAAAATGCATACACGGAGTGAAGGGGCGATCCATTACCAATCGCCACCAAACAGAAACTAAAAAAAAGTTCTTAAACCCGTCATTTTAAAACTATATATTGTACGAAAATGTTACAGAAATATGAGTGGCATATGTTGTGATTAGGACACGTCATGTAAGGACCGCAAACTCGGCTGTGTGACTTTCTAATCTCATACGTTCCAACATCTGCCACTCACATCATAACCCGTATTAAATTATAAAACACGATGTTCGAGTGTCCTTCATTGGCATTACGTTGATATAAAGTTTGGTGAAAATTGGTCAAGTAGTTCAAAATTTCAAGGACCCCACACGTAGCACGGTGTTTCATAAACTTAATTACGAGATTCTTATCTTCTCCGAAATATCTCGACCGGCTCTGCGGCTCACTCAGCCTCCTATTAAATAGGAATCGGTGTTATTCCCCGGGGGTAAAGCGGCCGGAGCGTGAAGTTGACCCCTCATCTCCACCTAGTGCCGAGATTAAGAAGAAGCATAGATATAACTCCGCTCCCCCCACAACCCTTCACAGTGTGGACAGGATCAACTATTTTTCTTTACTTTCCTTAAGAAATAAAATTAGGGTACAATGCAGTGTGCGCCGGACAGAAACAAATTCTGTCATGTGTCAGGAATGCGACTACAGCCGGTTGCACTTCCGCCATATACTCGAAGGCATTTTTCATATGAATATTCATGAAGCACAATATGGTATTGTGGGCCGGGTAGCATAATCGGTATGGCGACTAGCTACGGGCTAAGTGGATCGAATGCCGGTGGGGGCGAGATTTTCCACACCTGTCCAGAACGGCCCTACGGCCCACCCAGCCTCCTGTACAATGGGTACCGGGTCTTTCCCGGGGGTAAAGAGCGGTCGGAGCGAGACGCTGACACCTCACTCCCTTTTAGTACCGTGATCAAGAGAGAGTAGAGCTATACCTCTACTGCCGCTATGGGCCGTACAACCTGCACACAGCCTCATTGCCTGCACAAGGGTGCACTTCACATTACTTTTTATAATATGGTATTTGACGGTCAGAATCCCCCCTTCCCAAAAAAAAAATTATGTCTTAAGACTGAAATACATCTGAATATGGTACATCCAATTTACTTCCCACTTCACAGTAAATATAATGCGTTTCCATCACAAAAACCAACTTAGCCTCTTCATGGTAACAGTCACTATTTCTAGACTCGTAAAAAGGTGGTAAGGCGTGTTAACCAATAAGTTTTGAAAATTAAAAAACGGAAGGTATTTAATTTACGAACTGTCTACATAACAAAACACTAACGAGTTACTATCTGTCCGGCGTAAGGTTATGTTGTCACGTACCAGCAGGCAAAGTGCCACAAAGTTCAGGAACCACCTGATGAGACGATCAACAAACATTAAAATGAGTTCGTTGTTTATACACACCCGGTAACAGCCAATGTCTATTCCAAACATTCTGTCTGAAACACGGATTGAATTAAGAGTGAAACAGCCAGTGTTTTTTATTCTCTGAAAACGAGTGCTTATATTGAAATTGTGCTTCCAGCCCGTAATAGTTCTATAAATATATGAATTGTAAATAAGAAAACTTAATAATCACAAATCCTAAAAAAGTGTTAGTGTCAAATATTATTTCACATACCTGGGTACAGAATGCTAATTTTTTTAGTGGGAAAATATATAAGGTAGACCTGTACATATTCCGATAGCCTGTCCACTCCTGTAATTGGTACAAGCCAGGGGTTATAACCCAGCGACGCTGACTGCAAAGACTGTTCTTCTACCTACTTTTCTTTCCAAAAACCCATCACCCTAGGAAAAAATTACTATGCAAGAAAGAGTGTAGATGAAACTGTAAAAAATACTGCAGCTACCGTTGCTATTAAAACTACGTGCAATAATGGAAACAACAAACGCACAAAAGTATACTAAAATCAGTGTATATACACAATAAACTGCTACAAGTTTCGGCCAAACACGTGGCCATCTTCAGGGGTGTAAATTACAAAGGTTAGATACATTAAAAGTACGAAGTGATATTATGAAATTATCAGAACCGATACAAAGCTGTAATTACAATCATACGAACCAGGAGTTTTTAAAACTATATAAATATAAGTTATTGCAATAAGAATGTGTTGACATTTGATCGGATGGTCTACGTGAATTTCAGTTAGTAATGCACCATCCTGTAACAAGAGGGATATGTGAGTGTAAGATATTTTATAATATATAAAAGGTAAAGTGATCCCGTTACAGGCCCGGTGTGGCCCAGAGGGTGGGTAGAGGTATAGTTCTACTCTTCAATGACCACGGCACTAGAAGGGGGTAAGTGGTCAGCAGCACGCCCCGGCCGCACTTTACCCCCGGGAAAGACCCGGTACCCATTTTAGAGGAGGCTGGGTGGGCCTCATGGTCGGTCTGGATGGGCGGAAAAATCTCTTCCCCACCGGGATTCGATCCCGGACCATCCAGCCCGTAGCTCGGTCGCTATACCGACTGAGCTACCCGGCCCACATTTTATAATATATTGCTAGATATTAAATAATTACAAGCCAGTATAATAAAAAGGTAAAACAGTAGTCAGCATTACTAAATGAAATATTCTACATATACAATCAAATATCAACACATTTTTATTGTAATGACTTATACTTATGTATATTTAAAATTTTCGTTCGTATGATTGTAATTACACCCACGGATTGGTTATGATAGTTTTATAATTCCAGTAGTTCTTTGTATACATATCAACTAATTTCAATACACTAATAATGCACGGATCATGGATGATATAAAGCCTATTTAAATTACTATAGCAAACTAACTAAATAAAAGTACCTATGTAGAGAGCCGCATGTGCCCAACTACATAAACGTAATTGTGTAAATTTCCTCTCTTGCGCACTTCGTTTATAAATACGCAACAAATGTTCCTCCCTTACAAGAAGAGTCTTCCAAATGCTTCGGTTTCTGGCAGTCGTAGATCCCGTTCCTCTTCTCCACCGCGTCTAGAAAGACTCTCGGGCCCGCACTGCCACCGCTGTACCGAGAGCTCTTATCCGGATTAAAGCGACCAGGACGCGGAGCAGATCACTCGCCTCCACATAAGAATGAAACTAAGAATTCATGAAGCTATGACGCCACTCCCCCATACGCCTTCACGGCATGGTGCTTGAACAAGGAGAGGAACAGCTTTATCTTTAGGCGTTACAGCAGTCCAGTCTAACGGTAAGTCAGAATATATCCGTAAAATATTGTTCTATAACAGTACAATACTATTTCAGTCTGTAAAGTTACCTCCTTTTTCCACATGGTCACCCTTATCTTCAACACACTTAATCCTCCGGGCCACACGTTTCTGCATGCTCAATAAGAAATAAAGAAAAAAAAAAAGTTAAAAATCCATCCGGGTAATTTGTAACTAACCTACGTATAATTGAGGCAAAAATTAGACGTAGTTAGTGCGGAAGTATTGCCCTGAATACCATTCCTTCTTCTGAGCACGTAAATGATTACACAGAACATTTGCGATTTCACAAGATGAAAATGTAGCGGCATGCAATAGAAAATTTATTGAGAAACTGTCGCTTAACTGTTCAAGGGATTCGTCACATTTTGTGCAGCCCGAGAGATCATCAATATGTACACAGAAGTCCGCCACTGCAACATAAAAATAGGCTAATAATAAGAAGAATAAATAATGGCGTTTCGCTGCACATCACGACACACTAACATAGAAAATGTAACACAAGGGCGCTGGCACAAAATGTCGATAAGTGCGCGAACTTTTGACGGTAAAAAGGGTGAAAATGTGCGTCTGTGTTGGCGTCTTATGAAGAAGCAGTGGCGTAAGTTCTGCAGCTCTGACCTCATCGTAGTTTACACAAAGCAGAAAGTCTTCAATATGGCGGCTGATGGGCGGTCACTGGCTGGAGGGAGCACATCGCTCGGAGCAGAAGTACTGGACATTCTGGTTGACTGGCTGCAAATTGAGTGACACACTGACAGATTGCTTGGTATCAGGCAGACCGACTTATTGCTTGGTTTCACTCACACACACACACATATTGAGAAATTGGGTGACTCCGTGCGGACCACAAGCATCAAACAGTTTCACCTCAAAGCGACAAAATATTCTGAGCGACAAGGAGAGAGGGATTGGAAAATGGCAAGCTTATCTGATTAAACTAAAACATGGGTTGACTGGCAAGACCCATTCGGTTGACTGCACAGACATACTGGCTTACTGACAGAATAGCATATTCATCATCTATCAGTACTTATGAAATGTGGTGTAGTAAGCAGTTTTAGGGGCGGACTTAACTTTTTTTGTCAAGTTCACAAAAACTCCAATATTACAGCAGTGTTTCCCACCACGGTTCCTCAAAACATCTTCATGGGTTCCGCGAGATATCGTGAAATAAGTGTGGCTGTTGGCTCGATTCTTGCAACAGTTTGTAGGCACGGATGACAAATTGCACAGACACTGTAACTGGTTCTTCAAATAAACCTCCAAACGTGAGACAGGTAACGTGGAGGGGGTAGTGAGACACATTCCATATTGAAAGAAATCCGTAGGAATGCCCTAATAATGGCAGACTGGACAGGCGGTAAAGTGATGGGGAGCGAGTATGAAACTGGATAAACAAATTCAGAATAATCATTATGGTACAGTACTAGGGCAGACTTTTGATGTTCACACTGGAAGAGATGCACAAGAAGGGCGCGGCGCAGTGTGGAACCTGGCTAACAACTCGGTATTTGTATTACGAGCGAAGAAAACCACGGAAAACGCCGCTCGAGTTGGCTGGACGCAGAACCTCCCGCATGCATATTGACTTCTAGCCAGTAGTCACCCATTTTGAAACATAAATATTATTCAAATGATATTTACAATTTTGTGCCTACTCAACAGCGACAAAACCGCGTCTCTATTAAAATCGTTTAGCAATTTTAATCCCAATTAAAAATCGAAAGAGTTGTTCGTCATGTACAGGCTAGTTTAAAAAATAAGGTAACAAACACTCTGATGCCAGACCTTTATTCTGGCTTCGACGAAAAAATGGGACCTGGCCACAGGCATTAAACATCAGACCTCCACGTACTTCCCATTGACGTTAAAGCATTTGTCTTGCCGTGGCACAACGACTTATATGCCAGCATATAAGGTGTCAAGTGTCTGTAGCCAAGAGGCGACAGCTTGCTTCACGTCGGCGTCTGTTGCACATTGCTTGCTACTCAAGTCAGGTGTTTCTTTTGGAGTCCAAACAGATGGAAATCACTGGGTCCCATCCCGCCGACTGGACGGGTTACAGAGGTACCGAAACATCTGAAGAATAAAAAACCAACTAGATGCCCCTTATTTTATTGTGCTTCTTATAGGCTCAACATGTTTCGGGCATTACTATGCCCATCATCAGGAGCTCGTGACTATGATGTTGATTACCACAATGGTCGTTTCGTTCTTGGTTTCCTGTAGGTTGGAGGTTAGGTGCGGTTAGGCTGGAGTGGTGTGCGGACTTTAGCCTGCAACCCGGACACTACTGCAGCCTAACCGCACCTAACCTCCAAACCTACAGGAAACCAAGAGCGAAACGACCATTGTGGTAATCAACATCATAGTCGCGAGCTCCTGATGATGGGCACAGTAATGCCCGAAATATGTTGAGCCTATAACAGGCACAATAAAATAATAAGTGGCATCTAGTTGGTTTTTTATTCTTCAGTTATCACAAAGATGCACGGTCCAATAAATATCAGTACCGAACTATGTCGTTGGTTCATCGATACCAGAAGGAAATCCTGCACAAGGTGCAGCTTCGAGAATTACTGTGCACCCCTGAAAGCCGGTCGGTGTCTGATAATGACGACAACGGGTCCAGTTCATGTGAGTGGGAACCACTGAACAAAATGGCCCCGGGAGAGAGTAACTCAATAATTGCTGCTAAATGGCTCGATTCAGGAGTAAGTAAGGAGGCGTGGCGGAGGACAAACCTTCTACCTCCACAACAATTTCTAAATGAGCTGCTCACGATTTGATTGATAGATACAGACTGCACAAGCTTTCTGCTATCTGCACCGACTGGAATGTCTGAACATTTCCTCAGGCACTCACTTACTTGCTCCGATTTATACTGAATTCTTGTACTTAAGACAAGCACGACAGTGATGCCATCTGCCCAGATGCCGCCAACCAACCACGTGAAAATTAGCTGCTCGGTTGTTTTAACACCGCGCTCTGTTTATCATTTGTATATGGTTTACCAAAACCCACAAACCACAGTTTTAGCTATTAAGTTCCTCCCGCTTTAACACTACAAGTCTCCTAATTGCATGTGTGTTTGATACAATTCCCACAATAAACAGCGATTAATTCCTTTTACAATGCAGATGTAGAGTGTTTTCTCTGAGGTAGCAACCAACTCTTAAACATTACGTACATGAACCTCAGTTAATGAACCTCTACAGACTGCACGCATTAGGATATATACAGTGATATTTGTTAATTGCTTTTATCAGAAACTTGTTTATCAACTACACATATTGCACTCAGCCAAACAGCAGAACGTGCATGGCCGGGATGGTAAGTCATAGCAATTTCCTTCTACATACATTGCGATCGATTATCCACCTACAGTCCTACAATTACAGACCATTTTATCTGTGATACTGGCAGGCTCGTTAGCTAAATAAATAAACTAATAAATAAATAAATATTCATACTGAGTGAAAGTGGCCTACTTTGAAAATATTAAAATGTTTTCTTTACATAACTAAATAAAAGTACGAAAATCAGGTTCTTCCTTTCAATGTCGAGTGACGGAGAGACTGGAGGAATTTTGGAGCTTTTTATTGTCTCCAAGCAAGCACTATATATATACCAGTAACACATCCAGTTCACACAGTAATTAAAAAATTCAACAAAGAACAAATACTTCCACGACTTACATAATAAGCCACATCTCTCATATTAGCATCTGTAATTAGACATGGAGCTCAAACGAATGCTAGCCTCTTATGGAGCAAAATGTAGAAGCGATTGTTCCGAGACGTTCAGGAGGAGATAATGGCCAATATAACATTGAAATATGGCGGAAACGAGGGCCTAGAACGTAGAGACAAAAACTATGGATAATTTGCAGCGGCAGCAACTACTTTTGACGCACACACACACACACACACACACACACACACACACACACACAGACACACACAGAGTATAAAAGCCATAGGGTGAAGTGATGTGCATGATTCTGACAGTAAACAGCGATGACGTTAGTAACAGCACTAACGGATTGGCCTTAAGTTCGAGACCCAGAGTGTTTCCTTTGAGGTACACACTGGATGTGTACATACAATTCAGATAAATACGTGTATAAACCTTCGCAGAAATAATCAGTGTCAGAATGTGGACCACATTCATTCGCCTCGGCAGAGGCGTGTGACAAGCACTTGTCTAGGAACTCTTGAGTAACTTAGCAAGTACTAGCTTCTCAGAATGTCCTCTGCTGCATGGAGTTTAATTGGTTGGTTGGTATGCTAGGTAGTTCGTACTCGGACACACAGTATGGGCATTATTTTAAACACAGACACTAGTCAGTAGCTTGGAGACTTCAACGCTGGAGTAAGACAGTACTCGTATTTCACCAGCACATTAGTGTCATTTACTTACTTACTTACTCCATGGAGCAGAGTCCTTCTTGAGAAGCTAACCGGTTCTCAGCCAGTCAAGAAATTTCCCCGCATTTCATAGAACCCGAAGGTTCATTTCCTCATTACCTATCCATATCCTTAGCCAGCTCGATTCAGTCCAGTCCCCCACATCACACTTCCTGAAGAGCCAACTCAATATAATCCTCCCATCCAAGCCTGGGTCTCCCAATATCCCTTTTCCATTGTTTAGGTCGTACTAAAGTATCAGTCCAGGCTTTCTTTATAAAAGGTTCGTAATATGTTTTTACGGTGAGGAGTTGTTAGCACCTCGCTCAACCCCAAAGCTGGAGGACCATCCCTTGTCTGCTGTCCGCGACTGCTTATTCAATATATTCAGAACTACCTTCCATACCAGAGGCCGTTTCTCCATCCGCAACCTGAGGACGCGCCTTGCCGTGGTGGCAGGGACCCACTTAATACGGTAATTAGTGTCACTATAAGTTACAAAGTTTATTTCACTTTCCTAGTATTTGTAAATAAAACAAAATTGTACATACGTATTATCATAATCGTTATCGCCCTCACATGACAGGGTTTAGGATTGCTCCGACTCGCGGCGATGTCATTATTGTCCTATATGTTGCCCATAAGAATGGGCGTTACTACTAGTACAATGGACCTCTATTCAGCAGCACGTCAAAGCTATTGTGAGGTTTTTAGGTAGCAATGTTGATGGCTATAAACATTGCTGTCTTCTGGGACGTGACGCCGTGTGATACTGTACCTGTCTATCAAAGTACATGGTGTTACATTCCTGAATGTCGTAATCTTCGGAGTGTAGGTCCATGAAACACAAACTCCAAGAAAATGAGTGTACGCCATAGGAAGTGAAACACAGCATTTGAAGGTACAGTTGAAAATAAAAATAAAAGAAGAAAGCAACAGACAAACTGCGAGATACAGTGTACTGACAGAAAACATAACAGGGCAGAATGAGACTGTAATGGATCGGGCAGGGACAAGACACGAGCTGTGGACCACTACGTGAGGGAAATGTGAGTACAAAGCTTGACAGTGTCAATCAAAGTGTGGCTGCTTCCCCTAGGTATTATGCAGATAGCCTAGACACATCCAGGGATATCTGAACTACAAACGAAGGTCCGTAGGAAGACTACTGGCTTTTGAGGTGTGACGCAGTGAATTGTATCCTGAAGAATGAAGCAATATAATCTTCCGAAACGTTACTAATTTCTACCAGACTACACGATGTGACATCAGACAGGACAGTACTTTCCAAATCATATGTTGTTAATTCGACGACGCGCTCAGTATTCCGACTACATATCGCCCAATGTTATGACAGCGAAAAATCAACGCGGTTCATACCGTTGTGTTAGAAAGGTGAAGGTAAAATGATCCTGTTACAGGCCCGGTGTGGCCCAGAGGGTGGGTACAGGTATAGCTCTACCCTTCCATGACCGCGGCACTAGAAGGGGATGAGTGGTCAGCAGCACGGCCCAGCCGCACTTTACCCCCGGGAAAGACCTGGTACACATTTTACAGGAGGCTGGGTGGGTCCCAGGGCCGGTCTGGACGGGCGGAGAATCTCGTCCCCACCAGGATTCGATCCCCGACCGTCCAGCCCGTAGCCAGTCGCTATACCGACTGGGCTACCCGGTCATACCGTTGTGTTACGTATACAAAAAGACCAATAAATATCCGTCATATGTATTTATTTATTATTAAAATCCTAGGAGTAACTCTGTGTAGCCTACATCGTTGTGCATTGTATTTTTATACAATCTTGTACAGCCCGACGATGGCTTGCTTACGGGCCGAAACATGTAACTGAGTTTAGGTTTCAATGTAAATGTTGTGTTTGACCGATATGAACTGGTATGCCTCTCTAGACTGTGCAGTACACACACTCACCACAGGCAAATATGCTGCCATAACACCGACTACGTCCATATCAACGGACTAGATAGAACCATTACTGTAATTTTAGCCAAGCACTGTATAGAGCTCCCTGATGATGGATCCCTTGTGATCCGAAACATGTTGGAGCAATTTTAAATATTT
>Ga0131853_10010003_pt1 | contig 17359 bp, 5 predicted proteins | sample TergutLab28metaG_FD_92764 | JGI IMG/M metagenome (GOLD analysis project Ga0131853, IMG submission 92764) | Labiotermes labralis P1 segment gut microbial communities from Petit-Saut dam, French Guiana - Lab288 P1 (version 2) (version 2) | ecosystem: Host-associated > Arthropoda: Insects >... | reverse complement strand
GGAACCATTCAAACCTCACCGACGACGTCTGGAATTTGGCAAGGGAGGGCTCAAAAAAGGGATTCAAGAGGGAGGAAAAACGGGGGGGGGGGGATTAAGTGATTTTGTTTGTGTGAAATAATGAACTTACATGAAAAAGACTGTGCAGATGTTCAATTTACGCTGTAAATGTTATCTCTAAACAGAATAAGTCTACCAAACACATTCTTTTCCAATGAATAGTATTTAGTTCTTTATTTAATCCACCGTTCCGTACAATATTTCAACCTATTTCGTAAAATAGCACATTGTAGCATAATTTTAAAACTAGAGCCAAGTAATTATTTTATGTCCTTTTCTAACTTCACAGATGCAAACAAATAAATTAATAACATATTCATCGCAGACACAAAAAATTTTTGAAATTTGTTGTCCAGTATTATCTATGTCTTGTTACTGTATCCGTATTCTGCTTGTAATAACTAGTGAACCGTTACACGGATTTTCATGAAGTACAATTCTGGGGAGTTACACTAATATATATCTGATAGATTATAATTTTTTTGAAATCGGGCAAAAATGATGGACACTTTATGTGACGACCTAAATCTTGCAGGCAAACGTTTCCAGCAACAGCCGCAAAGAACAAGGAAATTCCTGTGCACATGTTACGCCCAAGAATTTTTTCCCATCACTTCTAGTTTCAGGTATAACAGACAAACGGGAATGAACGTGTAATAACTGATGCTAAATACGTGTAAGTTCCACTTCCTGTACCATTTGGATTCTTTCTACATGAAACTGCGGTTCTTTAGAATACTGAGTCTCATACTAAAACCTGGCACGCATGCACAGAGGCGCACACACACACACACACACACACACACACACACACACACAATCTCAAAGACCTCGATTTAACACTTCAGAGTAACCCAGAATAAGAACGAGTGTACTAACTTCTACGTACTGGATAAGAGGTTAACTGTGAAATGATCCACAAAATATGTGTCCCTAAGAAGCCGCACCTCTGCCACAAACAAGAAAATAGTAAGGCACAAGATCGCAGAAGCGAAATTCGCTATGAAGGGTATCGCCTCCTTTCATATTTAGAAGGTAAAGGGTTCAAATATGACATGGAGGTCACCTACACTGACACGGTTTTCGTGGTTTTCATCGGTCCCTGAAGGCAAATAATTGGACAGTACCTCAAATTATGCATCCCACTGGTTTATTTAACAATGCTGCCCCGATTCTAGACTACAAGCTACGAAATTGAAAACTAGCCTCCTCCACACGGACAAAGAATGGCTGACGTTACTAAGTGCTAACTGCTTGGCGCAGAATCCGTTTTCTCATGGCAGTCGCTCAGATCGTCAAGCAATTCAGCCAGCTTATAAAAAAACCTCAACATTTACGACTGCATTCACAATAGTCCTGCACTGCTGGTCCGTACCCTGAACCACTTTAACCGTTGAAAATTACCATTTCCTGTTTACTGCCTTTCACATTTCATAGGCCTCTCAAGCAATCTCTTCCCTTGGCGTTTACCAACTAGAAGTGTGCGTGTATTTTTATCGCCCCAAATGAGTGCCACGTGTCTCCCCTCGCCCGCCTTATATTGCACGATATGATAACCTTGGCCACGTACGGTGAAGATGTCCTTCGTTGTGCAGTCTCCTCGATCGTCCTCTTTGAGGCCCGAATAAATCCTTAAAGTTTCATCGCGTAAAAATACATCAATTTATACTAACTGTTTTTTTTTATGTTTTGCTGACCGTGCATCTCAGTATAAACTTAGCAATTGACCAACTTAATGCGCAAATTCTTGTTTTATAATAAGTTTACATTCCTCTACATGTTTCGAGCACTGTTGTGCTCATCATCAGGACGTCAAAATTGTACTATACAGCATCTGGTATCGTCACACTCTGTGGGTGGCCGTCCGGTGCACCTGTGCACCGGACGGCCACCAATAGGTGTGATGATACCAGATGCTGTATAATCCAATTTTGACCTCCTGATGATGAGCACAACAGTGCTCGAAACATGTAAAGGAATATAAACTTATTATAAAACAAGAATTTGCGCATTAAGTTGGTCAATTGCTAAGATTATACTTACACTGTATAGGCCGACGTCAGTGTACACTACTCTGATTAACGCGGTTATTTTAACGAACCTTAAAACCTGATAAACGTATACCGTCAACCACAACACATTTTATTAGTTCCGTCAACACACGCTACATGTTTCGGTCATTACCGACCATCCTCAGGCATTAAGTGCATGCAGTATATTTTGAGTTTCAAATACAATAAAATTCATTTCATTTTGAAAAAAAGTGTTGACGAAACTAATACAATTTGTTGTGGTTGACAGTATAAGTTTATCAAATTATAATATGATGTACCACAACGGGATAAATTCTCCAAAACAAAAGAACCTTAAAAGATCGCCAAATGATAATTAAGAAAATAAGACATTACCTTGCACAGCAGTTCCTCCAGTGACTCCATGGCGAGTCCTAATTTGCTGCTCCCAGGGTGAACCATGCAGAATCACTTCCTGCTTGCACAATTTATTTTCTTTCTCACAAGTCAGGTCATTTCGCACGCTGATTGGACACTTCACTTTTCCACCTACTGACACCTAATAAAGCAACACGATGTCGATGCATAAACCTCACCATCCGTGTGTTTCGCGCATATGCCGATGAAGTAAAATAACGTTCGTTTTCAGAGAAGCATTCTATAGAACCCGTGAAAAATCTCCCGCATCCACACAGAGTAAAAGAATGGAGCGACAAGTACCATTAAAAATCCCTGATAGTCAATGCATTCCTATCCATGTATAACTCCTAGCGCGTAAAAACTTAATGTTAGTCAGTAGCGTGAAGTTTTAGTTTAGATTCTTATAATAAACGGAGTTCCGTCCTGATCCTGCTTGCAAGCTGTCAGCAAACCTGTATGACATATACCATTGCTCTGTGTACAGTGAAAAACTCCTGATGATGGACAGAGGAACTGTCCGAAACATGTAGAGTTTTATTCCAAAAATAAATTTGAGAAATCAGTGCATCTAATTAGTTTTAATATAAGAATTTATCAAGATGCACGGTCACCTGAACGTCAATTTTTTTTGGAGTAAAACCTGTAAAGAACCAAATCTCAGTTGAACTGAAACCTGTCTCTACATCACAATTATTTTAAAGGTAAAGGTCGCCATGTAACAGGCCATGAACTCCGAGGGGAAGTAGAAGTATGGCTCTACTCTATTCTTTAACCCCGGCGCTAGATGGTAGTGGAGTTGTTAACGCCAATCCCCAACCGCTTTACCCCTGGGAAAGGGACCCGGTACCCACCGCCTAGGAGGCCGGGTGGGCCTTGTGGTTGGTCTGGGCGGGTAGGGAAAATCTCGCCCCCACTAGGGTTCGAAACCCTAACCGTTCATCGTGTAGCAAGTTGCTATACCGACTGAACTAACCCGGCCGCAATTATAAAGATTTTGTTTCCGACAATGTATAGTATAAAGTAATACAAACAACCTCCAAGAAATCATTGAATGCGAAAACGGAAAGGAAAACGAGAATTTAAGGGAAAATAATGTACATCAATATTCGTTGTTCCTCGTTCGTGCAAGTTACTTTCTCGGGTATTTGGCTGTTTGAAGTTTATGTGAGAAGGAACACACTTGCCACAAATGGGGGAAAAAATGAAGCTTAAGTGACGGCGACGTATCTTCAGGATATTCTAATAAACTACTAGACAGACAGAATTCAAGTACGAAACGAAGAAAGAAAATAGTTACCAGCAATGTAAAATGAAAACAAAAAGAGACAAATAAGGAAATTAACAGCACAGAGGGTAAGAAATGGACGAAAGATCGAATGACAAAAAAGGTAGAAAGAAAGCAATTCGAAAACGCACAATACCGAATAACAGGGAAAATTGTGTATGAATTGCCACATGAATTTATGACTTGCGATTTCCCTGTCCTTAAGCAAGCACCAAGCCATAAAGGCGTACCGGGGGGGGATTGGGCATTTAAAACAGAATAAGCGTTGAGAGTAGAATAGGAGGCACGCTCTGCCTATTGAACGGAAACTTGTCTGAAATTTAAATATGTTCAGGAACCTTCGTATTCCGTTACAAACTGATTTCGCTGTAAGACATTTCCGCAGGTACACTCCCAGGATATCGTTACGCTGACCAGACAATATTTGTGCCGTATTTCCGCCAAAACACAAATTTTAATACATTTCGACAAGCCACTGCGTGATAAAATCCATAAATTAAAAAGAGGTATTACCACATGTAACTACACGACCTCACAACGAAAAGTGAAAGTGTTGGTTACTACCCAATAATATGACGCAAATAATAAGATGGTATATTATAAGAGAGACAGTGTGGTTGCTTCGGTTTGGTGTCCGGTTCGTAGTAAGTTTGACAGAGATGAGCCAATTAGCGTCCATAATATTCATCACTATAACTAAGGGGGCTGACGGATAGGTGAATTAAATATCGGGCTAATGGACGGACGTTGCTTAAATAAATAGCCCCTTTTCTGGAACTACGAATGAATTCCATCCCATACCACAGTATCTGAACAAGCATTGAACAACTGGTGCACAGTACTTGGGAAGTTATTTAATGCATTGCGCCAAAATAATTCTTTCACAGATTTACTGCACAGCATTTGCTCGTAATTTACACCTGGCAACCTTCCAGAAGGGTTGAATTCTGCTTTAAGAGCATTTCCGCTCTGACATGTATTTTTGTGCTAATGATCTTGGGGCCTGTCTCTCTCTCTCTCCCCCCTTTCTCTGTAACACTACTGAGCCAAGTCGCGTGAGTTACACGGAGCAACATCGTTCACAGACATTGCGTAGCACAAGTCTGCTCGTAAAATGGAACAACTCTTAGTTTCAAAGAACAAGAGTGGAGACGTGTGCACTGCTTTGGTAAACATGTGTTCATTTAACGAAAATATATGCATATATCAACTGCTTCAAAGTTATTCGCCTAAGAAATAAAAACACTCTTTGCTTTAGATGTCTTTAAACGGCTACTAATTTGTAAAAAAAAAAAAATAATAATAAAAAAAAAAGTTAGAAAAAATTTTTCCCAATGGTACTTACATTCAGTGACACACTGTATTTAACAAGGAAAATGTTTTGTAACGAAATTCGACGAGTTAGTTAGAACGCAACGTAAATTGGTAGGTATATCTGACGTACGTGCACGGACCACAATCAAATTCTCCTGACAACATTTAGTGCAAGCTCTGTAACGCTAAACTGCATCAAGGTGTATTCAACAGTTTCTGAGATACTTGTAACAACCCGAGAGTATTAGGCGACCTTCCCAAAATGCATTCATTCCATCCATCTCGTGCACGTCACATCTAATACTGAATAGATGTGAAACATATTATACATACGAAGTACGTTCTAATCTTCCAATAATAAAAAAATGAAAAGTAATTTAACGAAGATTAGTGTTGTGGAATGTAACGGCGTGTAGTCTGGTAGATATGTGTCGATGTTCCGAAACGTCGGGAGATTTCTACGAGACTGCATGGCGTCATGCTATATAAGACAGCAGTCTCCACAGTCACCGCATAATTGAATAAAGTCGCCATAGTTCGACTTTCATTGCCACTCACCACATAGCCCTGTCCCTGTCATACGACGATATCAACGTTACACGAAATACGAAGTGAAATTCAACAAACAGAACCTGCCTTGAATTCTACTAAAATTACGAAGTCCTGTGTTGATAAACTAACAAGCTGGAAACGGCAAAATGTACTGAACTGCAATAATTCTGAACACAAGTTTAATGGTACCGTAGGCCGAACATTTTATGTCCTATATTCACGTCTTTTCTGATCACCAGTTCTACTGCTTCCTTGTGACATATCTTAACATTTGCTCAGACACATAAAAAATGCAATAAGCAACACAGGAACATTTTCCATGTTGAAGATTCGAAGCCGATTTCACAGCCTTCAGAGAACAAAGGCTTCACTGCCATTGCACTTCCGCACCACACACAAACATTATACCGTTACCCGCACAACTGACGAGCAGGAAGGTTTGTCTATACTGACAGGCGCTCAACATTCTTACGGCTAGTTGCCTGCTGGGAGGGTCGTGTGGGCGAGTCTGCGCACGGTCGCGTATGACACGCAGAGACACGCAGGGGCGAAGGGAATCTGAGGACTTGTCAAAGTTGGACGGGATCCACGTGTAATCCCCACAATGGGACAGGTTCCTTGTGGGGCAAATCTGCACTTGAGCTCAGCGACTTCTCAGACGCTCTGATTGGTTCCCGAGCTTGGGATATGGGAAGTTTAAATGTCTCTACTTTAAAATCCAACTCTTACTAATGCTCCTATTTTGCTGAACTTGCGGTCGAATGGAAGGCACCTTTCTTCACTTTCGGGATTCCCGAGTTCAAACCTCTGCAGGAGACTATCATAAGGGATAGCGTAGTACTCCTCAGTCGGTCTAGGCAAATGCTGATATAATACCGCACAATAAACCATGACGTCATTACCACACAGCTACCAATTCATTAATCACAAATCAATCGACGCCATATAGTTTCAGCTAATAAGTGTCACTAGGTACATCACAAATAATAAATAAAAGTGATCAATGTTCTGATACGTGTAATGTACTGAATCTTAACTTTCACTGAGATTTCTTTCAGAAATATCATGCTAATACTGTACCCAGATTTCCTGTTTTACTTAAACCATATCATGGACGTCAACTACGGATTAGAACAACCCTGCATTTCTTTTTAGAATTCTGCAATGTCACGTACAATACACAGGGATACATTCGGCAAGGGTGTAAAAGGGACGAACTCCGGATTTGAGAAGTATGAACGCACATCTTTATAAAATCCTCATCAACATTCATTAACATTTCACGTACCCATTCGCCTGTTTGGACTGCTTCCATATATAAAGACAAGAAAATGGTCAGGCGAATTGCAGCGAGTAATGGTAATTTAGCCACTATACAGTAAATTTCGCAACTACTCCTGAAGAAAAATTTCGAAATTTGATGTCATGGAAGTAGGAATATCATACACTAATTTCAAGATACCTGATGTAGAAACGCGGTACTCTATCGCTCTTGCTGCCCCTATAGCATCCTCAGTGATTTACCACTTTGCTTATATCTACTGCATAACCATGCCTTCATTTAAAAAGAAAGCCAGGGAAAGAAGACATTTTGTAGCTCCGAATCAAGCATGCCACGTAACAGCGGCCAACCTAACACTGGCAAAAGCTACCGGTGACATCTTGTTATCCACACGCATAATAATTTAACTCGATCGAGTATTAATTAGCATGACCTCAAGGGGGCGGAAAAATTCGACAGGCCATGTTACTTTGCGTCGTCACTGTTGCAGTTTTTTAAATAAGTTTGGATTCCAGATGGAAATGATCGGTTGCCGTACCGACAAAGAAGGGCCAATAGTGGACCCTGGGACCACTTTACCAAACGTGTGCGGCTCACGTCGGCGTTTCAATAGCACGGCACATTTCCTTATAGCTTCCAGATGACCGCATTTTTTTTAGTAATTTACTATTTTGCATAACAGATTATATACCAAACGTAATTATTATGACAGTTAAAACTTGGTAACCTCTAAAGAGCAAGGTCCATTCCCGTTTTACAAAACAGGCGTCCACAGTCACCGAACGTCCTCTGCACATTTGAAGGTAGCTGTTGGTTCCTAATACAGCCCGGGCGCTTTCAGTTAGGGCAGCAATCCGACACACGCTGGGGCTAATAAAGTGGCTCTTTGCACGCGAGTCCCAACCCCATTCACTTTTGTATAACCCCCTCCCCCGGAGACAAGGGTTATTTCCTCATTAGTTATAGTGACCAGGGGTTGCCTGGACTGCAGGGGATGAGATTTCATCACGGACCAACACATTGTGAACAGTGCCTGTACTCAACTTCGAAATATTAAAGGAAACACCGTAACTGCCCGCCATCCTTTGCTTCTGAAGGCTGAACTTGGCAAGGCCTATATAGACGGACACTGTAGCTACATACTGAAGTATACAATTGATAAGTGTACTTTAAATGTGTTGCTTATAAACAATACTTCTTATTTAAGGACACTTGCGCGGCTTCATAAGTTGTACATGGTGGAATCGGATGGTAAATGTGAATGACAAACTGGACAACAGGCAGATGAAGCGTAATCAGTAACGGTGAGAAGGGGTGTTGCCATTTTCAGGCTGGGCTGAGCCGTCGTGATGTGTCCGATACCGTCACCAATAGGGAACGACCAAAATCAGCATTCACGTAGACGACGAATTCACACACTGAGTCGCCTGCATCTCTGCCGTCAACACCACTTCAAAAGAACTGTTTTAACTATTATTACAACCATTGTCTTTAAATCAGACTTTTAGTGAAACATGGAAAATAAGGTTATGTGAAAATGAGATTTCAAACAAGAAAGGGCATTTTATACATTCCTTTTTATATATTAAAATGTATTTAGCCTGATGATGACCTGTAAATAATGTTGAAACATGTTGCTACATTAAACTCTCACACACTTAATTTAGACGACTGTATTTCGTTAGTTATTAATTTGAACCACAAAGGGATGTACAAACTTAAAATAGATGAAGCCTAATTTAAAGCCCGACTTCATTTGCCTGGAAGGATTGAGGAAAACCAGAAAAACCCGTTAGAATGCCTGTCCTTCGGGCCAAAAATAAAACCTTACAAATAGGAAACGCGAGTGGTTCCAAGCCCAAGAACGACATTCGGTTCTTACATCAAGCACAACAGCGACTGAAGAGTACTAAATAAATTATTACATTGCTGAATGATATTGTTTCCACTGCACACGTTACACAGTACAGGCGTGGGTTCTTGTAAAACATGCCATAAACACTCGGGTTCCATAAAAGGCGATGAATATCTTGACCAGATGAGCGAATATCAGTTTCTCAAGACGGATCTTAATACCATGGGGTTAGTTCACCAGTAATAATTCTTGTCTTATGTCTATATTTATTTATACTCCAGTATTGCCAATAGGTGTGGGTATCAGTCAATAACACAACAATATCTAAAAAAGATATTTAATAAAGGATGAAGTAAACTACATGTTTCGGCCTAATGTGGCTATCATCAGGTTTACACCCGGGTGTAAACCTGATGATGGCCACATTAGGCCGAAACATGTAGTTTACTTCAACCTTTATTAAACATCTTTTTAGATATTGTTGTGTTATTTACTGATACCCACACCTATTGTTTATATACACACAACGAGGATGGCTCATTTTAGAACTCCAGTATTGCAACATCCAGTAAAGATCACAGAAACATCATTAGTGCCAATTCCACGTTTTGGGGAACTTCAGCACCTACAAATTCTATGATCCACATAAAGAGTAGCGCAACGAAACCGCATGATAAGAAAATTACGTCAAACTGTGTGCGTTTCACATAATCTGCAATAAATACTACTTGCACCGAGCCACATGGAGCACGCGACGGGTTCTTTCAGAATATGATATAAAGCTGCCTCGGAGTATTGATCTACTCTCGCTCACAACTAGTGAAGGCCGTTTGTTCTTTACTGCTTCACGGCGCCTCGAATGCGTGTCCACATCTTTAGCAAACAAGAAAAAAAGGGCCAACTGGGAGGGAGTCATTCTTATTGTGTGATGTGAATCATATAGCCAAAATCCGAGCGAGACATTGCCTGAAGATTTCCCAAAAACGATGAGCAAGAAATGTAGTTTCAAGAAGGTAGTTTGATTATCGGTCTAATCGAACTACTATGGTATTAACGACATAATCATTACTACTACCACTACCACAACCACTACTACTACTACTACAAACTCCGTGGTGCAACATGTTGAATGAAATGTAGACTAATTACACAGGCGCTAAAAATTCCCGACTTTATGTAACTAGAAACATTGATTACCAATCAACAAACGTCTATGATTCAGTTGAATCCAGTCTCCCACAATCTCAGCACGATTTCTGCAAGGACCGCTTTAGTAATATCCCATGCTTAGGTCTCCTAAATGGTTTCTTCCTTTAAGGTGTCTTGAATGTAACTGCGTATAGGTGTATTGTATTATTGTAGTTTATGTGACGGGGGGTGTCAGTAACTCCAAATACACAGCGTCGAATGGCTGGACATCCAATTATGAATTGGCAGGATATGCAAGGAAGGAAACATGCACTAATCTAAAGCATTATCCGGCTATTTCCTGGGTAGACTAAGAAAGAACACGATAAACGTGTCAGAATAGTCGGATTAACGGTCGAGATTCAAACCGGGTACCTCCCGAAAGCTACTCATAATCAGACTCTTGTGTATGCTACATGTCCCGCCCATTTCATCCAGCCCTAACAATAAGTGAGGAACAGTACAAAGTCCGCAGCTTCCTATTTCGAAGTCACCCTCTACAGACTGGAAACTGAATTCAGTCATTCGTGTATATACCCGCTGCTCGAACGACCAGGAGACGAATTACAGAATCACCAGGGATCTAAGAACAACAATGACACCAGAAATTCAGTCGCACACTTGCCATGGTCGAGTTAATGGTAACATTTCAGGCTTGGTTCAAACGTACTGTTTTACTACTATTCACTGCGGTTTTCCTTTAGGATCCAACATTGTTTTACTGAAGGTTACGTACAGGTCAGTTAGGCCCACGACTTCCCGCCACACGAGGTTTATAAACCTTATACGCACATTGTAGGACTCCCTGGGCGGGGGATTGGCCGCTCGAAAAGGATCTAAGTTACGTCACCTCCTAAACAATATTTGTTTGATCCACATAGAAGGCTACAGGCGATATTTTGTAACGTGTTAGCACAATGAAATTCTGGAGCCCTAATATAATAACAGGAGTGTAACAGTTAAAATCTACTATGATTGTGTTCACAATCCTGCATTAAAACTCCAGCACATACAACACGTGCTGTGAACAGAATAGCCTCAAACTCTGTACCGACTTATAAAAGGCAGTATATGAATGTTCGCCCGCGAGGCTAAACGCACAACAGTACAAAAGGCGAAACCATTCTGTCTGCACAGTCTCGTTTGAAATTCTTTATGCTTGCTGTTATAATTAAATTGTACTGTACCTGTTAAGGTTCATGTCTGTAACTCTCAAAAGCCAATTACCGATAATGTTTCTGCTTTGTGCTGGAAAACGAAAAAATTCTCAATAAAAAAGACGGTTGGTGGTGGCAGGTAGGCTGTCTGTTCCACAGCCTCTTCACATCTATGGGAAATATACAGAAAGGACGACGCTGCACCGAGGCATACAATATTCGTGTCTATATCTACATGTGCCACAGGAAACTGAAAAATTATGTTGTTAATGCATCTCTGTAGCAAGAAGTTATTACAACAACTGATACGTACGCTAGGTGTCAATGTTTTCCTAAAACAAGCCGTCATTATGAAGTAGTCTGCAGGTACCTATATTTCGATCAGTATTGCAGCGTTGACCTTAGCAATAAACATGATCTAAATGACGCAGAACTGCTTAAACTAACGAGCTGTCTTTTAATAAGTCTTTAAATTCCAAGATCTGCATGTTCAGTAAAGATGCGGGTTCATAATACCCCTAAAGGGCAATAACAAAAAGTGGCTCCATGAAAGGGTAATCTGTAGCATTTATACCTACAGAGGGGAACTTTTAAAATTTCCACAGGCAGTACTAGTGCGCCCAAAAAAGGGAATGGATTCTCTATATATGCACAACAATTCATAAGAAATGAAAGACGGCCAAGACACTATTTAGTGCACGGCAACCACGTAAAATGGCCATTTGCAAGTTTATAAATACGCATGACAAATGCAAGGACCTTCCGTGACCTTTCAACAGGCATTACACTACTCTGAAACTATTTATTCCGTGCATTTTTCTTTAGAAAAAAATTCACTCATGTAACCTAACAAATGCATTACACTGGTCTTGTAATAAAATCCACCACCTGCTGGTATGTAGCAATCTGCATCGGTTAACAGGCACGTGTTTAATTCACTGTCAGAACACCCAACCATAAGGTACGGTGGGTAATATATGTCCCAACCATCAATGGTAACAACACAGAAACATGAACACGTCCATGCAAGAACGTTAAAGCTGGTATGCTATATAAACTCCGAGAAACTGATATTAATTAAAACTTTACTCAGAACAGTACAATGAACCTTTGTCAAGCGGGAACACGTGTTAATTCATGTTTTATTTATGTTCTGTCAACTTTCAAACTGTTGATATAATTAAAATGTGTTTATTTACTTGGTTTAACTAATTACACGCATTTTATTTATTTATAGGGCCGGATTTGTTCTCATATCAAAAGTTCACGCGACTCACACTACGGCATTCTTTAAGGAAAAGAATTTAATAGTATGGAAGTGGCCCCGTTCAAGTGGAGTGTCGTGCTCATGAAAAATGCGCAGCTGGGTGCTGCCTTATTCAACGACGCTGACAGCAGCTCTGACTATATAACGCTAAATGGTAGAATTACTGGATAATATATCGTAAAGGATGTGCAAAGGATAGGTCATAACCTAATCTGAGGTATCTAACTGGATGGGCAGATAAAAATCGCGTAAAGCCTGTCGTAATAACCTGTTTTCGGACAAAGAATTGAAACCAGGATCTTTCAAACAATAAGCAGGGCGATGGCGACGTTCGGTTGGTAAATGCTGTGACTACATGAGGAACGAGGCGAAGAAACAACACCTGGGGCTCCTCAATACGATTCCACAAGACACACGGTTTAAATCGCAACTACAAAAATCAGGGTAGCAACGGAAGTCACGTGGCAACGTTCATCTAGTTCGTACGGGAAAAAAAACAACTTATAGGGCGATGAAAATAAAATCATAGTAATTAATATCTCCGTAACAGATGACTACAATCGAGTAGTATGCGACACACCGACGTTGCATAGCTGAAAAATGTTATCTGAAAATTGATACTAGAACACAATTTACATTTTGCTTTCCGATTGATACATATCAGTGACATTCCAACTTAAGTACTAAAAATAAACTACCCCTCTGTGATTTCCAAGTTTTCGTCAGACAACAAAATGTTTCAAATCCGAAATATAAAAGAATTCCGCCCAGAAACTTACAATGCATTTAATGCTCTCTGTGCACGATGCGTATAGAATAAAGGCATTATAGGGGAGCTTTGTCATGCTGTAATCCACGAAACAACTGCGTGTATTTCGATAAGATATGGAACTGGTAGTCGGCATTACAGAGAATTTAATATGGTCCATACTAAGCATTACGTTTGATTTATTTGTTTTCCAAACAAGAAGTGGGAACTCACAGTACAAAAAACTGACACGGGGAATAAAATAACAGATCTACAGGGTGTATGTCAAATATTTTCACAATGTACGACCGAGCAGTAAATTGGTGGTGCGGTTAACAGTGTCATAAAATGACAACAAAGACCAAATGAGCGCAAAAACACAAGCACACGTGTGGAAAACACGCACAGCCTAGTCATGTGCAGCACACTTTATTTCTCATTACTTCGTGTCGCAACACAGTAACGCCTAAGCATGGAGTGTATGTGATGCTCCGGGGAAAGTTCCCGACGGAACAGTACATAAATCGAAACGCTGTAAGGGCGTATATGGGTCTGTTTGAAATTCAAGTCACGGTGACTGCAGATGAGTGACGTTTTCCTAATTAAAAATACAACCATGTCTTCAGACAGGCTTCGTAGAATTTCTATGAACGTTGTAGGAAGAACAACAGCGCTGAGATCTTATTGCAAAGTTGCTGGAAGGAAGAACAAGGCAGCAACTTTAGTCTGTGATGAAGTATTCAAGGAGTTTAAATTCCACAAACGGTTTAAAAAGACTGCTGATATGACTATAGTTCGAACACAAACAGATTAACAACGGAAAAAACTTCGTGTGTTTTCCAAATACCAAAACGATGACGTGGGATACAGGTGGCTGTTTCATACAGCTGACGCTACAGTCAGGGATGATTTTCAGCAGTTTCGTGTAATGAAATGGGAGTAATGATGAATGATGAGGGGCGCGTACTTGGAAAGAGGCAGTTATGGCTGAATTCAAGGCACTATTTCAGTATATGTCCGGAGGGGGGCGAGGAAAACCATGAAAAATATCAATTAGGGTCCTGACTAACTTGTTTTGAGATTCTAAACGGTTCGTCCCGCGTATACGTCTATGTTAGTGTAACTCCGGTGTGGAAATATTTCACAATACCATAAATTTATCGGGTACAACCGATTCGGCGAGAATCTGCCGGATATGACTCCATTACCCCATCTGCTTCCACGTGCACACGAGAATTAGTTTATGAAAGGAATCTAGTGACTATAAGCCGCTAACCCGACATCCTTACTTCCGAGTTCTTACGTCAATGAGAGCACGACCGTGTATCAAGTAGAGTTCCATGCTGCCTCATGCATTTCTTTCCATTATAGTCCATGGCTTTCATCCTCACACCTACGCAAAGTTCCACTTACCAACCGAGGCACAACTGCTTCCGGCCCGAGACCTTGCTAAACACAATACCCGCAGTAAGAAGCCACCCCTGCAATGCCGCATCAGGATATCACACTACAACCCGTAACGACAGCATCATGTTTCTTTTTAGAACGCAGTCGACGAAGAAGTTTTCGCGCAACGAAAAATGAAATCTCTAACGCAAGAAAACGTGCATAATACCCGCAGATGGAAACATGAAGCACCGAGCAAATTGGAGCAAGCGCTCCGGCTTCTGACTTGCATCTAGTACCAGTTCGAATCTCGGCTGAGGTACTACTGATCACCCGAAGTGACGGAATTCGTTGTTTTCCTTAGTCCCGCTAGACCCATTGCCGCTATAGTGCCTGAAGTTAGGCAATGGCACTTCCTTTCGTGTCCCTTCTCACTGCTGTTCACTGCCATCCAGTAAGCCGGCACGACGTGGTCTAAGTTACTGGCAGTACCGTTAAGTGCATCAACCACCACACACACTAGTTGGATAGAGGACCAAAAAACCGAAGCAGACGGTCCATCACTGCTCACATTCACATTCTGCAAAGTACAGCAATTTCTAAATCAGCGTAATGATAACAGTCAGCCTAAGCGCCACACTACGCAGGTGTATTGCGAGATCACAAGTAAAGTTTGGAGGAGCTGAATGATCAGTTTAATGCACCAGTCGCTTTTACCCTGTGGGAAGAGCAGCAATGGACACACGGCTGGGAAACAATGGAGAACAGGAAAATTCTGCCACTGCAGGGAATCAAATACCGGTCAGTCATTACCAAACGAGTCACACGAAATTGTATGACGTGCCACGGTTGGTTCCAAGTATCCTGCAACTAACTGCCCTACTCTAAATTACACAGATACACAGTTTTCGATTTGGCGATTATAAAAAAAATCAAGGGAGATAGTTTCTGATGCTGTGCAATGAGAGATCTGTCATTCAGTTAGCTTGGCAACAAACCTTTATCTAATATAATTTAAGTCAAGATGACAGGTGTGTAAAACAGTAAAAGCTCACAGCTGAATACTCTGCGTACTCCACTGCAGGAAACATTTCCGCTCCTCTTTTATAACTCTCGTCGTTTTTGCAAAGTATAAGCGCTTCAGCTATCCTAGATCAAAACCAACGGCTTGTGGAGTTGTTTCTTGAAAAGTTTGCTGCAGCTCGTAGAGTTGTTCGTCTAAATATGCCTCCCCCTACCCTCCCTCGAGAGAAATCTTAATACTGTAGCTTCCGCAAGAGCTCCCACGAGATGTTTCTCTCAAAAAGCTCGCACATCACTCTCACGCTTACAATGCGCTTCCTCAAGTCTTATTCTGCCATCCCGTTATCACATTCAACAAAGTACCAAGAACCACAGGCTCAAAGTTGTGTTCATTAATGTACCCAAATTGAAAAGCCAAGCAGAAATGACACAAAGAGCTCGCTGTAATATGCCATGAAGGGTGGAGGTGAGTAGAGGTATTGCTCTACTCATTCTTAACCTCAGCGCTCGACGGGAGTGGATGGTCAACGACACGCCCCAGCCACTTTACCCCTGGGGAAGAGCCCCTGTATCCAGGAGGGTGGGTATGCCCCAGGGCAACTCTGCAGGGGTGCGGAGAAGAGAAAATCTCTCTCGTCCACTGGGGTTCAAATCCCGAGCCGTTCAGCGTGTTGCGAGTCGCTATACCGACTACGTTATCCCGGCCCAATTTTATACAAAATATATTTTTAATTTAATGTTTGCGATTTACAGCTACACACCTGTTCAGGTACGTTTGACTAGGTCTAACAGCTATGGCAGCGGACTGTTACTGTAATATCTTTCATAGTTTTCCATTGGCGAGGACTATATTTCGTCCTGTACTACTGGCGCAACCGACGAAATTATATGCGGGGTCAAAATAAAAACTAAAGATAGGGGGTTTTCCAAATTTGAATGCGATTTGCTTTTTTTAACCTTTCAGTTTGAACCTCTTACGTTCCAAAGTACAGAGAGTAATGGGAACATATGGGCAGAATGGCAACAATGAAAATGCCCGGTGTATACGAAACGGCAACGAAAAGTAAGCAGGAGATTTAGATAACCGAATAAAATAAGCTCGACCAAACCAACTTTCTCTGGATTAGATCCCTTAACCTCACGTGTAGGTACCTTCCCTTTTAGAAGTTTCGCTGCGTTGTATCGGAAATGAAAGCAATATGGAGACGGCGTAATCGAGGACAGCAGCAGGAGATTGCACTCAACTGCTGGAGAGATTAAGTGATGAGGTGACACATGAAACAGCTCCCACAGGCGCAGGCACCCTCACATTTTCCATACACAGTCCTTAATGTGCAAACATGGGACTGTTCAGGGACTAGCTTCAAACCAATGTGCATAGAGATATCTAAGAACCTGAACCACCCTGACGACACTGCACCATGTTTTCAACTAATTCTCTTATGTAGATTTCTATGTAATACGGCATTTAGGGAAAAAACACCAAGAAAGCAAACTGTAACCACCACCTACAGATTAATCATACAACTGTACCGACTAAGCCATGTGATAATGTTAAGGAACCACATATAGGCTATAAGAAATACAAATGCACTTATCATTCATCAGTTAAAAACTGTAACTTTACACAGCACTGCAGATATTTTGACGTTCAAGTGACCGTATATCGTGATAAATTCTTATAACGAAACCAACTAGATGCACTAATTTCTCAAATTTATTTTTGGAATAAAAGTCTACATGTTTCGGACAGTTCCTTTGTCCATCATCAGGAGTTTTTCACTGTACACACAGCAATGGTATATGTCAT
>Ga0131853_10010002_pt1 | contig 17361 bp, 13 predicted proteins | sample TergutLab28metaG_FD_92764 | JGI IMG/M metagenome (GOLD analysis project Ga0131853, IMG submission 92764) | Labiotermes labralis P1 segment gut microbial communities from Petit-Saut dam, French Guiana - Lab288 P1 (version 2) (version 2) | ecosystem: Host-associated > Arthropoda: Insects >... | reverse complement strand
ATGTCAGCGACCAAGCTTCACACCCATACAAAACAACCGGCAAGATTATAGTTCTATATATCTTAATCTTTAATTTCCTGGACAGCAACCTGGAAGACAAAAGATTCTGCACCGAATGATAGCGACTACACCTGTTTACCTTAAATAAATCACCAAAAATTTGTGAAACGTATTTCCCTTGGGACGCATTGATGAAGTAAATAATGGTGCTGGAATGCTACCACGCAACATTCCCACTGAAGAAAGTAAGACCTCCTCTCGCCGAACCTTAGCCCCCCCCCCCTTCTCCTTCACAACCGAGATGAACGGTAAGCGCTTCCGCACCAAAATCTTGACTGCTGGTCTCTTCTACCCGTACGTGCCACATGGCTCGCCCAACATTTATTTCTAGCTGCTTGATGTACCTGTGAGGTGGTGATAAACCCTACTATATCTAGGGACTATCCACTTCACCATGCTTGATACCTTACAATGCACAATGAAAATACATCAGTCTTTTAATGCCTAAGATTAATCTGAGTTGCATTAACAGATTCAGTTCGTACCGCGCAGTAAACATCTCAGTTACAAAAACCAATCAGGTAACAATGCACAGAGTAATAACCGCTGTTTGCCTTGAGATCCGCATATAATTAATAAAGGCACTGTGTGGTCAGAATGCAGATTCTTTGAATGTTAATCTTGGTGGTACACATAATAACCACTAGGCTTCCAAGCATTCAACAATGGAACAATGCTGTTGTCCAACAGTGAAGCCAACCCGGCTGACACAACAAGGCAGTCTGCAAATCAAGGTAACAGTGTGCGTATGTCAAGGTGTCCATCGCGGCATTCCATCAACACTTTAGATTCTGAAGGTCATGGCTTTAGAGTCTAGGGGATACTTTTCAGAGGGGTGTGTTTAAGCCGTTGTCGAATCCTGAAACAGTAAGCAACTCATTCATTACCCATCTTCCACCCTACCAGTATCCGCTTTGCTTTCTACCTGGAGACACGTCTGCATAGTGAACTGTTATCAAAGCGAATACGTGCAACGCTCTCAGCTATTCATTGTTACATCTTCAAAGCAGCAGCAGTTCGTCTTGCGTAATCAGCTGCTCTTACTGCATCAGCAGAGCATAGCCAGGGCTTCACATGCGTACCAGGTAACGTGCAGGCGCCGAAACGCGTTATGCAGAACCCACACATCGTATTTATTCAGAAACAATAAACTGACCGTCTCTTTCCACGTGCATTAATGACTTAATAGACTCGACCGACAACCGTCCCTCTTGAGAACCAAACACTCCACTGCTTGAATAAAAATTATCCGTCCTTTCTAAAATCGGAACACTTACCATTTACTTACGCGCACAAATTAAAAAAAAAAAGAGCCATCTCAAAATTCTAAGCACCAGAAGGGTAACATGAAGGCAGTTCCATACTTAAGACCCACAAATATTTGGCGCAACCGTACAAAACGTAATCGCCATGGCGACCCGAAGCACGGGATTTATGCACCCCTGCATTACAATATTCACACATGACCCCCCCCCCTCACCCCGGATTTACCCTGAACAAGTGAATTACGATGCTGGTCGGCTGGGGTGTAATACCATACACTTTTGTACATTACAAGCTATATGTATCGCAACCACAGTAACTTCAAATGAAGGCTGCAAACTGCCTTGATACAACATCGACCTAAGAGACCACATGAAGTCAAAACCCGAGCAAGATTATGAAACCACCGCCGTTCAAAGACTGACCCGACGTTGAAGACAAGTACTTCCGGAACGTTTGTACATATACACCAATCCCACCGTGTCACTGTAATCTTCAGGTCACACACGTTCCAGTTGGGTTTATGCCCCTCGGTGACCGTACAGCTCCTCACAATCCGGCCATTTTTTCCCCCTCGTAGCAATTACTCTGTCAGTACATTTACTTGTGTAATCTTGGTGGTCACAGAAATTAAACACCACGACCAATCCACCTGCCAAGTTAACAATTAAATGCAAGATCATGCACCCCACATGACAAACACGCGGCAGCATTCGAAACACACAGGCCATAAACCTGCCAATGACAGCAACGATGAAGCGGTGTTCGTATGACAGAGATCACACAACTCTGCTGACAGCTCTATATATGAAGCCATCGAAATCACACTGATGCGGGAGGAATATGGAACAGCAAGTCACGCATCATATTTGTGGTGTCACGTTGATGAATATTCACTGTACAAGATTTAAGGTTCTCGCAGCGGTGCTGCCGAAGATTCAAGCATTCTGGTATGTTACCAGAAATCGGTTACCGACGTTTTGATGGACCAAAGTGCCCTTCACCTTCGGAGTTAAGTAGCCCAAAAAGATCACCCCCTCAAACTCCTTGACCTTGAATGTGAAGGTAATGCGGTCATTCGAAGAACCGATAACAATTTGCCAGTCGCCAAGGCGCGATATTCTAGATTTGAAGCTTCGTTCATACACAGTCTTATACGTTAAAACTACTTTGAATGCGATAAAAACACACAGTCACCATCTTCAGGACAAACCCTTAAAAAAGTGTGCATTGAAAAGGAAAGTTCGCAGATCACGCACCTACGACTTCGGCCACAAATAACTGGATCCACGGGTCACGGCCGTTTTTTGAGAAACTAATCGTTCCTCAGTTTCAGCAAGAAATTCTATTTATTTTATGGACCCTGACAGTTCGTCACCCTGTTCACAAGAGCCCGCCATTTGCCCCTTATGTTGGGCCAGATCAATCCAATCTCCCATACTATTTATTGAAAATCCATGTTTATATTATCCTTCCGTATTTTCCTGCGCGTTCCAAGTGGTCTCCTTCTTCAGGTTTACCCATCAGCACTCTGTATGCACCTATTCTCTTCTCCACACACTTCCCATGCCGCACCACCTTCGACTCCAGCACATTAACTCGGGAACATGATAATTTGGGCACGAAATTGAGTTTCGTCGTTATGCGATTCTGCATTAAAAGCAGTGTATCAACAGCAGCAAGAACAGAGTGAAGAGAAGTTCCTCCTGCCAGAGACAAGACGCCGTACTCTCCGACTGGCGGGAAAAAGAAAAAGAACAACCGATTCGAGCCCCAAGCCGATTTGAGAAAAGAAAGAGGAGCAAGCAGCTGCTTCCCAAGGTCTAAGTATAGAAACGAAACAACATCGGTCGGTCGACCGACCGGCTGTCGCGATAATAAGAAGGCCATGGAGGAAGGACTTCACAACAGATCATTTCCATCTTCGTCTTTCACGCTGTAGCACGGTAAAAACGGAAGACAAAGAAGGAAAGAAAATTTCCATCCAAAGGAGGGGCAAGAGGCGGAGGCAGTACGTACAGTGGCACACTGGCTGTAAAAATGACATCAAATGGCTGGCAGGCACAGTTATGTATCAGCAACTGTACGGTTCGAATTCCGATAGGAATTGGGACTCTTGATTGAGCTTCTATTTTTTTTTAACAGCTTTCTGCAGCCTTTGGCACAACTGGCAATTCGATAACGCAGAACTGTGTAAGAACCTGCGCACGCGCACCGCCGGGATGTCAAAAACACACACACGAATGCGACCAGCCGGTTGATCGCCCTGTTCCACGGTCAGCTCTACGGCACTATTTAGTTCCGCTACACGTAGTACTATTTATAACACTAAAATACAGACTAATGTATGCACAATAATGTACAGCATTCATTACAGTCGGCGAGTATAATATAAGTGAAACGGTAATGTCTAACTTAATGTAAGTAAAGGGCAGGTACCAGCATCACTCCAGACAGCTGTCCGTGCCGCACAACTAGGGTTCGACTCTCACAGAATCATTTCTTTTCACTTTACCGCTGCGCTCAGAGCGCAACGTACTGTACCAGGAGTTCTTGGCCAACTTCAATTCACAGGAGGGCCACAGAATTAGTACAGGCTCATTCGTCCGAGGGCATTACGTGCGTACAAACATACTGAAAATCTCACATAAAGGGTTGTTGTTGTTGTTGTTGACTGTTGCGCTGTCTTGAAAATGACGCGTTATAGTTTCCGAACATTTTTTCTGTCAGTAAACTTGTCATATCATTTTCTGTAGTCCTACTATGTCGTGTGTCAAATTTTAATACCGCAAAGTATTCAGGCGACAGAGGGCCGCATGTGTGACCAGCCCTGGCTCAGATAAAGGGGCGGTATGTCTGCACGTCGTGGTGCTTAATAAAGGGGCCCACACATTTTTTCAAAATTCTATAGGCGACCTAAAAATTCTAGGCGCCAGCGTACAAAAATTTGATCACCCAGAATTTGTGCACCGTTGGCTTAAGGAACCACAGGGATATATTTTAAAGAGGTCATAGAAACGAAGAACTGCGCACACACAGCAGGGGGACGGCAGGTGGGTTAGTTAACAGACTGGAAAACACAACGGAACAAGACGGCGTAAGACTGATTCAGGTTCAGACGATGTAACTGAGAGACCAATACCGGCGTAAAAACAATAAAATGAAAAACACGATCAAGATGAAATTGCAAGAAACAGAATAAATGCCGGGCATTCACGTTTCCTGCCACTTCAAACACCAATTTTCTCTAAGTCTTCACAAAACGAGAGAAGATAAAATTTGACATTCAGGACAACCGGTTCTGGAGCTCAAACAGTGAAACAAACCACCAGTGGCGATGACAACGTACACCGTAATGCTACGAATTATTCTGCGTGTTCACGAAATCCGTCTAATTATACCATGAAATGCAAAGTTGGTAGTAATTACAGTATGAACATGAAACAAGAAAGCCAACAGAACTGGCAAAGTTAATTGCATGTGAAAACATTTCAGCTAATATTCTAGGGCTACCAGGAAAATCAGACTAAGGTGGACCAGACACTTAACACGCATGGATAAACAAGTGATGAATGCGTATTTTCACGCAAAACCTTTGCGGAAACGGCCACTTGTCAAAAACGCGACAGCAACACAATGTTCAATTAATATTCCGAAAACAAAGTTCTCCATAATACGGAACTGATGCATATGCCTTAAAAGAAGAAGAAAAAAAAAGTGTCGAAGTTCTCTTCTATCCACTGCCCCTCCCCCCTCCGTCCCTGATTTCCGAAACAGCATGGCTTTTAGGAAGGTACCAAGATGCCCCTTTACTCTTTCTGATACGAGCAGCGTGCAGACGACAACTAAGGGGCACTGTTGGGATGATGCTGACAAGGGAAATCCGAAGTAAGACCCGTCTCAGTGTCACTCTGCCCACCACAATCTCACATGGAATGACATGGGGTCGAACCCATGCCTCCGTGGCGAGAAGCTCGAAACTAACGGCCAGAGCAATTGCATGGCCCTTAAAACGACGAAGATTGGCCTCTAGTATACTTCACGATTTGGTTCGTGCCGCGCAGTAAACACAGCCCGTCTCTGTCATAAAAACCAATTCTGCATACGGAAATATTCGCTTCTTGTACCTCAGTCCATACAAACACACATATGCACCGCGCGCGCGCGTGTTTGTGTGTGTGTGTGCAAGACTTGAAACTTTTGAATGTCAAACCATTTGGCTCTGAAGGATTAAAGATCACAACAGCCGATTGGATAAACTGCCTACATGCTGAGAAGGCTTACGTATATGCTTTGACGCCGTAAACATACTCAGGAAGACAGAAATTTGCACTCGCATGCACGTCCACTGCCATCCCTGTAGCAGGAATAAGTAAAAGAGGAAAGACACTGTTTTAAATGTCTTAATTGTTGGAGGTGGGCGCTCTTTGATGTTTCGTAACTTGGGGAACAGATAAAGATAGGTTAAATGTACAAGTACAGTTGCTTAACTACGCAACACGAGATAGAGGAATATGAGGTAGTTAAAGAAAAGCTCCACGTATTCTTCGGTACCGTATGTGAGTTGTAAGCCTCACGTCCCAGCCGCTCTACCTCCCAGGAAAGAGATTCGGGTACTCCTTGGCAAGGACGGGTGGGCCCTTCGAGTTCCACACATTGCGGGACATTTCTTGTCTAGCTCAGCTTCTACTAGGGTGCATGGAGACTGCCTCACTGCGTTCTTGTAATTAACCAAGACATAATTTGCAATACGAGCGTCACGTGCAAGTACGCCTTTTGCTGTAAACAAAGGACTGACCAAGTTAGCGTATGAAACGACACGTATTCTGGGAATGCCGGGTTGGAATCTAGGCCAGCACACCGACTTTCCTGACTGAGATTGTGTGATTGTCTGCAGTACATACAGGCACATACTGCGCAAGTACCTCCTCAGGCCACGACCACTTCATTTCCCAATCGAGGACACATAATCTGAGAAACTGAGATCGTCGGTCGTCCAATAAACCAGAAACAACGAATTCACGTTAACGCATTTAAAAAGTTAAGAAAAAAAACCCCTCTCGTGTACAGCTTATCCTTACTGTTATTCGGTAGGTGTGTCAGCCATGTGAAATCCCACGGGGGCTGATGATTCATGTGCTTCTGGTCAGCCACCTCCTGCTTCGAGGATCGTTAAGTTTTCTGTGTGGGCCTTTTTTTTTTTTTTAAGAATTATTCCACGCTCTCATTTAAGAACTTACCCCACACAATGCAAACTGCTCACATCCATTTACGCCTGCAACATTTTACTTACCATTTTCAAAGGCCAGCGGTTCCTGTACAAACGGTACTAACATGTTTATAAAAACTTTACATTATGTTCACAGTGTGGTTCTCAGGACAAGCTTTCTATCCATTGCTCCTCCATTTCCGAAAGAGCACTACTACTGTTTCTTAGAAGGTGTGCAGGATTCGCCCGTTTGTAATTCTGGTACAAGCAACATGTACATGACAATATGTGAGCAGTAGTGCTGGAATGAAACCTACAGAGTACAACCGAAATACTCCAAGAACAGCCTGTCCGACTGCCACTTTGTCCCACCACAAACCTCACGTGGACTGGCGTGGCATAGAACCGCGGCATCCGCGGTAACAGGCCGGCGACTAACAGTCTGAACCATGGGTCTGAAACCCATGGCCTGCAAGCTTATATTATGCGGCCCGCAGTCACATTTGTAATTTAAGCATGTAATATAAAAATTACACAATTATTTAGGACATTAGGTACACCATTTATCATTTATCCACGTGCGACCCGCGGACCAGCTCACAATAACCGGCGTGGCCCTTTGCCATTAAACAAGTTGCAGACCCATGGCCTCAGGCACGACACACAACAACATACTTGATTTTATAAATGTCGTATTACAATCCCGACATCTTGTGGCAAGCCACTACACCGTACTTAGAAGATGAGACAGAACGCAACTGTAAGTGACTTCAGCATCATGCTCCGACGCCCTTTGCCGCTGTGAAACACGGTGATTCAACAGCACACGCCCCAAAGCTGCGCTGCACACCGCAAACTACATTACTGGCAAGAACTACGGTAACGAACACCCCGTGAATATATCGGTGGAGTACTGCGCGGTCTGAGCAAATGGAAGTGGCGTGAGGTCGCCCTGTAACACCGTGAGGTTAATGTCGACTGGATGGGAGGGGTAATTACCGTGTAAATTAAATGGATGACGGAACGGAGTGTCTCACCTGCAACGCAATCACATCGAGCGACTGAAGAAATGTACGTAGCGCACGTACGGTAACCGTGCAACAAGTGCGGGTTTGGATGTTTTCAGAAATCGCTGCATTTTTATCACATATACGCATGCGAACGCCGTATTCTAGTTGCCGAGCGGAATTCTTCATGTGGGATGTCTGTCCTTACGTTCGACAGCTCGGCATGCACATGCACATGCACGCAACACCGCGGCGGTTGCTGGACACATACAGTTCGCAGTTAGCCGCGGCATCTAATCAGCCAGCCATGAAGACATTAGTGAAACATTACAGCTCCACTCATTCTGAACCTGGAAACTAAATTAAGGTGAGCACTGAGCCACACGCCCCGGCCGCGTCACCACCGGCATCCACTGGATACGTGCCTGAGTCGGCCACGGAGCTGGTCTGGACTCTTTCAAAAGGAGAATTTTTTGTCTTTGTCACTCTTCTCCAGTCCATATGACCCTATCACTGTAAAGTTTCACCCTGGAACAAACCACGAAGGCCCAGACGGGGAGTAGGAGTATAGCTTTACTCTTTCTTAACCTCGGAGCTAGATGGAGGTGGGTGGTCAACGCGAAGCCCGGGACGCTTTACCCCCGAAAAGGACCTGGGCCTACTGTGTAGGACGATGGGTGGGTCCTAGGGTTTGGACGGATTCGGAAAATCTCGCCCCGACCGGGCTCGATCCCCGCACTGTACAACCCGTAGAGAGTCGCTATACCGACTACGCTACCCCGGTCCACGAACTTATCACTGTACTGACTTAAGTATTCTGTCTCCAGAGCAACACCAACATCTTTAGTCAGTCGCTTTAGGAAACATCAGGACAACACGTGCAGTTGCACTAAGGCCATTCCCTCCCACATCATTACCAAGTTCCTTATCCACTGATCACGCCGCTGAGCGCTGGATACAGTGCGTTTATTTTATGGTAATCCTGAGCACCATCCCTGTCCCGAGCTGTCCGGCGCATCGATAAAAGACCTTGCAGCAATTAAAAGCGTCGTTATACAGTCGTTAGTTCAATAAATAACAACAGAACTTGCAACAATCCGCAGAACCATCTAGTTACCAAATGCGCCTATTGTGAAGTGTCCCTGCAAGAATCCCCCAATTTCCTGTCCTAACGAACCAGTCCGACACTGCCATTTCCTTCCTTCCTTTCTTCCCCCACCAACATCCGAACAGAAGAGACCAGCGCAAGGAGGGAGGAGACTGGAAGGAACGACCACCTGGCTTCTTTAGAAGGCACGTGACCAACAGCTCATATAAACGGGCCTTGGGCTAGCAAAACCCGCCGAAAGAACAAAGGATTTTTCTACTATTAACTTTCCCAACAACTAGTAAGCCCGACTTTTTTTTTTACGGGGGCACTTCATGTGAGAAAGTTAACATTCTTTTGTCAAGCACGCATACATTCCAAATATAGATAACCTTGGTGAGTTCGACGGAACTAGTACCAAAGCGTAACGTGGTTGAGACACCGACACACAGCATGTAGAATCCATATAAGGTCTTCATGTCTTCATTTTCACGCGTAAGAAAATAGGAAATACAAAGGAAACAGAATTAACACGCAGCACTTCTACAAGCTATAGTCTTTGTTCGTAAAGACAACCCCCCCCCAAGTTCTAATTACGAGGTGCCGACGACCCTGGCCTATGAAGTACATAACATTAACAGGCCTGCGTACTATGCACCAGAAGGAAGACATCTGAAATGAATAACTGGCGTGTTATCGGATGTGCCGCAGCTGAGACACATGGGTGACGGTGTTCTACATTGCAGACGTTCTGAGGAAGGTACCCCCTTGTCTACCACACTCAAAGCCCATGATCTTAACACTCACCCCACCAATGCTCCATATTCATTCATTCAAATACCACCAACACTGCATGAACTCCGCAACGACCAGCCTCGATGGACAACACACTTAAAAACAAAACATGCACTGCAATGTCCACAGCTGGTCAAATAATTTCGATGACATTAAAAAATCTGTGCTGTCTTCCTTGGGTAAACAATACCACGAAAACGTTAGCACAGCATGTGAAAGTAATTTAACAGGACAAACGTACGGTATTTTCCAAAGTATGCCTCATTTGCAGTGGGGAAGGTCTCGCCAATTGTACTTCAGCAACGCGCATTCCGCTTTAAAATTCGGAGCGTAGTGACATGACGTGTTATCGTTATTTAATGGGAATATGGTTAACTCCGAGAACGAGAACAGCTGCACTGCGTTCGTTATGGACATCTGAGCGTGGTGCCTTTGGTGCACAGCCGTCTGTACCGTTACGCGGAGCGCAACTTGTGCGTTATGGGTCGACCACAACATGGAGCGCTCGACTCTTGGTGCCTGATTCTGCGCTGGGAAGAAAGCGCGCGCGCACACACACAACCCAAACCTCGCTAACGCAAAATTAATTCTACTGGGGGGGGGGGACCGAACGACAATTTGTCTTTGAAGAACCGTGCAATGAATAGCATATTTTTAACAACTTCACTTTACGTACGGTACAAACATCCAGAATATGTATTAAGGACACAACTTGCTAAATATGTCAGTGGAACAGACGGCGGGAGATTGCTCTCTTATCCACTGTATTCACACCGACTTTACCTGGGAGTAAAGCGATCTGGATCTTCACTCCTCCAATATGGCACGGCGTTCAAAGAAGCACAGGGGAAAACTGTACCTCATTACAGTGGTAGAAGGGAGATGAACATTTCTAAAAGAAAAGTCTCAAAATAACAATACACATTATACATATATATATATATATATATACACACACACACACATCCACACACCCGCGATTCTCATTTAAAATCCAGTTTCGCACCCTGTGACCTCATGTTTCTGGTAGTGCTATGTAGGCGGTTGCCACTTCCTGTCGGCTCGCTTATCGTAACACCGTAGCCCAATCACTCGCCCACCCACGCTCGTACCGGAGTGTAGACGGGGAGTATCAATCATGACTAGTAAAATAAATTACGGTTCCGTGATATAAAATCATGCAACGCTTAACGTTAACCAAGGCACAATTCAAGCAACCTTTCGTGCATCTTGCAAATACCTAACCAGACGAACACGAATACGCGGTTTGTGTACAGTTCACTGACGGCAGGCGCGGCTTAATGCGATATATCGATATAGTTAACCTGATTACGATCGTCGCCGCATAGAGAGCGCTGCATTCGTATGTAACAAACGAATTGAACTTATTCTATGATTACATAAGGGGTGCCTTACGTCATCGGTTTCACTGTAAACAGAACTTAATCCTTCGCTTGCACTCCGTGTTCATACATCCTGCTCTTTCTACGTACATACAATGGAACCCAAACAAGTGAGAGGCGTGTCCACCATATTAAAAGGTTTCTAAAGTCATTTAATACGATGGACCTGAATGATGTATGACAATCCTGACTTGCATGCATTATGGCGTGATCTAACTGCTAACGTATGTATCCGGTGGGGAGATGTTAGTCTTTAGAGAAGAAACTTGCAGCAGGACTTCCTTAACAGCAGCGCTGACAAGAGCGGGGTACAGACTTCAGCTGGACCATCAGTTCAGCGGAGCCGTTGACATAAACGAAACCGGCTTGGCTTATTGAAAGAACATCTGAAATTTCGGTCTTATGGTACAACAATCGTCTGACGAAGAGACCATAAGCTTGCTTAAATGAGCCACTGTAGTTGTGCTGAATCCAGTTTCTGAAGGACAATGATGTCAGACACATTCTACAAAACATTATGACAAGAGAGGGCTAAGCGACCAGCGTAAAACCCTTTACCCCGCGGTGGCTGGGTTACTCTACCACGTATGTGCCACCGATTTTAACATTCAGACATTCTACGTTCTGCCCACACAAGGCATTTATATGTTTCGTATGCATCTCTGAACAAACTATCATTTATTTCAACACACAATATTAACCGACTAGGTTTATAACCGAGACGAAATGCGTTTACTGCGCGGTACGATTCCAATATTTAAATACAATTCAGGTTCAGAAGGTGGTTTTAGTCGCCCGCCTCTCACGGCGGAGGCCCAGGTTCGATCCCACTCAGTCCATATGAGATTTGTAATAGACACAGTGGCAATGGGATAGGTTCCTCCGAGTACTTTGGTCTTCCTCTTGTCAACATCACTCCCAGCGCTCCACAATCATCATCAACTACATGTTACTCTTACCAGGCAAACGGCAGCAAGCAGCAACCTTCCAAATAGCAATGCTGTTTAGGAAATCGCGGAGCGTTGGATAGCATAGTAATTTCACTTAATCTGCAAACGGTTAGCCACGACGACAGCCACCTGACATATTTCCATGTCCTTATGGGTTGTGCGGAATCTTACGACCACATCCCCAAGTTGCCTCACCTTTACACTGCAAGTATTTCTTGCTTCTCACATACACGCGACATACGCCGCCCATCCGATCCTTCTTGATTTGATCACTTTGGAGTATTTCGTAAAAGGTGAACATCGTGAGCCTCCTCACACCGCAACTTTCTCCAGCCGCCTGTTGCTTGATTCCTCCTAGATCCAGAGTCTCTCATCAGCGTCACGGTATTATCCAAGCCCATTCAGTAGAAGGCTGGAAGGGGTACAGGGGTTTCCCGCCACGAAATGTGCATTTTATGCAAGTGAAAATGTTAACTAGTACAATTCTAGCCCCCCCCCACCCACCCGAATCCCAAAGATTTCGATATTATAAGCACAACAGTCCATTACTCTACATGTCATTTTGAGGGCAAAACGCTGGCATTCGTTAAGGGAATCGCAACAGCTGTGAAAGACCACATGAATTTAAAAGAAACGCTTCTTCCATGTGGAATTCATCGCTGTATAGTGTACAGTGGCACAAAACACCTGTCACGGATGTTCTAACATGCAGCAGCCCCCAGTGTCAAGTGACTTTTGTGCAAATGTGAAAGGTACAATAACAAAAATGTAAAGTTCTCCCTAGAACGGGCCATGAAGGTAAAGAGGGGCAGTAAAGGTAGCTATACTCTTTCTTTAACCTCGATGCTAGATGTAGGTGTGTGGTCAACGCGACGCCCCAGGGACGGTCTGGACGTGTGCAGAAAATCTCGCCCCCCCGCCCTAATTCGATCATCGGACCAACCACAGCCAGTAGCAATATGGACTGGGCTATCGTGTAACAGACTTTTCTTTCTTTAGATCATTTCTTCCAGTTTCGATGGCAGACAATGCAACTCATTCAATTTTCCAGGCCAGACCACGAGAAAGACACACACCACAGTTGTCGATAAATACAACAAACTGCGTATATCCGATGACGATAAGGCACGCTGGTTCTGGCTCCCAACAAGGGGCCTCTTGTTTATTTTTGACTCGCTAAGGAGAAGTCAGCTGACGGGGACTGGCATCATAAGGTTGGCATGTGCCGTGTTTATTGGACGGCCGAGTTCAAGTGCAGGAGTACCGACCGCCAAGCCCTCGAAGGTGTGTGCCTTCAGTGGCTTATTACCATGTCTGAACGTAATGTCAACTGATATGAATACATTACAGAAGGCAAGGGCATCATGTCATGTGATGTTTATGGACCACTTGATGGCAAAAGCAATGATATATCAACTTGACACTTTTGTATCTCCACAAAGAGAACCATCGACGCTTACACTCGCGAAGCAAGTGAAGGGGTGCACATCATACATACAGGCGTATCGCGACGAACCAAAGGGCCCTTCACATTTTGTTTAGTAACTCCATGGAACACAGCCCTCCTTGGGAAGAAAGGTTCTTCGGCTAGTCAAGAAATTCCCCGCATTTTATGGAACCACAATGCCCATTACTGCATTCACAAGCTCCCGTCACTTGTCCCTATCGTGGGCTGGATCTATCCAGTCCACGGCCAACTCTCGTACTTCATGAAGATCCAATGTAATATTATCCGTCCATCTACATCTAAATGTTGGAAGTGGTCTTTCTTTCATGTTTTTCCACCAAAACCCTGTGTGCACATCTCGCACTTCATACGTGCCACATGCCTCGGCCATCTCATTCTTGATCACACTAGTAATATTTTATGACAGTACAAGCGACGAAGATAATTCCTCCAGTTCCCCTTTACAAAGTCCCTCTTAAGTCCAAATATCTTCCTCAGCGCCCTATTCTCGAACATCCTCAGCCAACGTTCCTTCCTCAATGTGAGAGACCAAGTTTCACACCCATATAAACAGGCAAAATTACACGATCTGTGACGTGCACACTGTTGTAAAAACAGGCGCAAAGAAAAACAGATATTTTAAAAAATAGTAGGAATTTTGGCGATAGGGACTGGTAATGAATGCTGTACTGAGGGTACAGCTACAGTGTGCAAGAATGCCATTCGCGGTGTCTTTACCATCAAATGGAAGTGAAGCTGTACTTCTGAAGCTGAGTTCCATACTGGAGCGTTTACACAACTCATAACACTAACACATTATACGACTATCTTGCAGCAGACTCACCATGGCGCAGGTGGGAGGATGATACTAAAAAGGATCTTAAACACATGTGTTTGGATGGCGTGGACTGTAATTTTCGGCCTTGAGACAAGAACAAATGGCAGACTGTTGTAGACACAGTAATGACGAATCGGGTTCCATAAAATGCGGAGAATCTGTCTAGCTGATAAACGGTCACATTCTCAAGTAAAGGCTGTACTACCTGCAGCCACTTACTATGAATGGCTCAACAGTCAGTTAACCGGACGGTACAAGCACGCTTAAATACGGTTAACTGTCTTCTGGGCTGCCCTTTATATTTCAGCAGACTTGGGAGAAAGCTCCGATCCCGAATTTTTAAACCATCAATCGTCCTTTTAACACCAAATGCTCTTCCCTTCTCCGCTAGATCGTGTATCAAAAACTAATTCGGTTGATGACCTCAGTCGGATTCTTTTCCATCCAGTCTTCTTCCCCTATCAGTTACGTTATGGAGGAGGAGGAGGAGGGTTTCTGGTTCCACCACCACCTCCACCAACAACAAACGACGTATAGTAAGGGTAGGTCAAGAGCAGGAAACAATTGGGTAGGTTCGCTCCCATCTATTCTGTTTCGTTTCCCGCTCCCCCCACGATATAGCGCCAAGGACTGTTCGAAACAGTGAAGTCTCCCCGGCTAGCAAATGCGTATGTACTGTACAAAACCAGGACTGGTACTTGAATATACTACGAAAATTATTATATGTACATACATAAGCCACAAGAAGGAAATACGTATACACACATATTAAAACGTACCATGTCCTCGAACACAATGGGCCAGGAGAAGGCTATTTCAGTTGCTACATCCAACTGAAAACCAAATTCAGTAATATACAACATAATGTTACACTTATACACACCGTAAAGTCATATTGGAAGGGAGTGGGGGGGGGGTTGGAGGCAGAGCTGCACTCACAATAATCATCCGAACTAGATCGTGAGTAGCCGCACGCCTCGGCCGTTTTACTCCCGGGCAAGGCGTCGCCGGTACCCATCCAACAGAGGGCTGGGTGGGCCCCAGAGTGGGTCTGGACATTTTTAAGAACAGACAAGACTCTTTTCCTGGCAGGATTCGAACCCCGGACCGTTCAACCTGTAGCCCAGTCTCTATATCGACTTCAGTACAAAAAATGATATTCAACCTGGCAGTTTACATCTGTCGTAGGACAGCGCAGAGAGCAGCCAGTTATTTCAACTGGTTGCTGGAAGCATTACCTGGGTAAGATTTTTGGCAGATGGCATGTATCATGTATGGGATGAGAAATTAATAGAAAATTTTAGTCTAAAGAAATCCCAAGTGAAGAGAACACGGTTTGTACAAGAGGACAATACTAAACAGACGCTTAACGAAATGCTGTTCTAGGATGCGGAATGGGTTCATCGGGCGGGCTCTTGTAAACACGGCACTGAATCTTCGGTCCCATAAAAGACTTTGACTGCAAACACCGAAGGAAGAACTCTGCAGGAACCATACCGGCTATTTTACAAGTCAGGAAGGTCCGTTTGAAGATTTGGGAGACCCGAAGATTCCCCGCTTCAGAGGTGAAGTATGCGTAACCTGCAGATAACGATACGCGAAAAACAATAACCTTTCTTAGTGTTGTGAAAACGATGTGGCTGAAACCCAGTGACTTTCTGGGCGTTGTGGTGAAAAGGGTGTGGGTGAGACCCAGTAACTTTCTGGGCGTAGTGGTGAGAAGGGTAAGGGTGAGACCCAGTGACTTTATGGGCGCAGTGGTGAAAAGGGTGTGGGTAATCCAGTGACTTTCTGGGCGTTGTGGTGAGAACGGTGTGGGTAGGACCCAGTGACTTTCTGGCGTAGTGGCAAAAAGTGTGGGTGAGACCCAGTGACTTTGTAGACGTAATGGCGAGAAGGGTGTTGTAAAGACCCAGCGACTTCCTGGGCGATGTGGTGAAAAAGGTGTGGGTTGGATCCAGTGACTTTCTGGCGTAGTAGCAAAAATTGTGGGCGAGACCCAGTGACTTTGTAGACGTAGTGGCGAGAAGGGTGTGGGTGACATGCGGTGAATTTCTGGGCGAAGTGGCGAAAAAAGTGTGGGTGAGACCCAGTGACTATCTGGGCGTACTGGTGAAGAGACAATATCACTTCACTGTCTAGTTTCGGGCCCTGGCACTCCAGTGCTCAGGCAGTTGCTGGCAAAATCACGGCGGTTGAGGCAGTACCACCATGAATTTTGTATGCGTGTGAAACATGGTCTCAACAGAAAACATAGAAGGACACGGACGAAGGGTATCTGACAACATGGCTTGAAGGCTGGTGCAAGTTGCAAAGCGAGGAGTTTAGTAAAGGCTAATTCACACATAACATGCCGTGCCCATACCGTTCCCCTGCCATGCCGTGTCGATAAGGGTTTAGATTGTGTCTTTCCCATTTGATTTACACAGTGCGGCCGTGTTTGATTCACACATGCCGTGCTCCGACCATGCCGTTCTCAAAGCGACTTCTCAAGGCCAAGGCACAGCACGGCATGGCATGTGTGAATTAACATCGACCGTCGAAAGACGGCCTGTGGGCGACCTACCCGCGTTCGGCTATTTCCGGCTACCATACGGAGTTTCACGACGGTTGTCATTAGAATCTCAAATTGAAATGCGGCTGGCCAGTGTGAACCCAAGCAACGTTTTTCATGGACGAGGATAAGCTAATTATTTTGGTGCGAGTACATGAGTGTTGTATAATTTACAGCACAAAGATTACGATAACAATTTAGTGAACAGCAATATATTAAGTCCTTACATTATCACTTCTTTCCATGTATGCACAGTGATGTTTATTAAAAAGTAAATCAACATGCGGTTCAGTTTAAAAGAGTTGCCACTGACATGCAGTGACACATGCTTAGTCTTAACACAACAAAGTGTACAGTGTTTGTGAAAATTTAAAGAAAACTTACAGAAATGGTCTGGTACTTATAATCACAGAAGCTCAAACGTCACTGCTGTTCGAAACCTCAGATTCTCCATTCTCACTTCCTACAAATCAACACAACCTCCACTCAGTAGTGTGCCGCGTATGTTAATATGTCTGTTTTAAAATGTGGCTCACTAACTGCACGTGTTTATAAGCAGATCTTGTTTTAGTATGCAGCGAAGTTGCACGGACACTAATTTCAAGACAAATATATTATGTTTATTACTTACTTACTTACTTACTCCATGGTGCCGAGTCCTTCTTGAGAAGCTAACTGGTTTGCAGCTAGTCAAGAAATTCCCCGCATTTCATGGAACCCGAAGGTTTATTACCGTACTCACAAGCGT
>Ga0131853_10010000_pt1 | contig 17363 bp, 9 predicted proteins | sample TergutLab28metaG_FD_92764 | JGI IMG/M metagenome (GOLD analysis project Ga0131853, IMG submission 92764) | Labiotermes labralis P1 segment gut microbial communities from Petit-Saut dam, French Guiana - Lab288 P1 (version 2) (version 2) | ecosystem: Host-associated > Arthropoda: Insects >... | reverse complement strand
GCTTCTCATGTATCCCTCCCGATGTAAATTTAGTAGTACAGCTTCAAGTTCTTGTATATGTGTTAAAAACGACTGCCACCGGGTGAAAACCCAATTGCAGTTAAATAAATATTATTATTATTAGATTACTTGACTCTTAAATGGATAATTTAAGCTTCGTTAATGAAAAACACGAAAAGCAAGTTACATTGTTGTATTCAAACCATCCTTATAATACGCTAGTATATTTATTGTTGTTATTGTTATTGTTTTTGTTTTTATTGGAGAAATTGTATTGTAATAGATTTCTCATTACGCAGAGTTTTATTATAAAATTTTAAGTGCCACGAACTGTTAGGTTATAAGACTTCTGGGATACAATGTTGTGTGTATTGGTGTAGAGTTGCGGACGTTTCGTTGTATTCTTCTGCCTTCGTGTTCAGGGCTGCTACTCTTTTTAAACTTGGCCTACAACGAAGCTGTTGGTAGCAAGCTGTAATGAAAATTCCATGAGTGTTTACTAATAAACACAACATCTAATTCCGAGAAAGTTTCACCTTCTTCAGCACCGCTCTTAAGAGTTCCGACTCCAAAGCATATTTTATTTTTGAAAAAATGACCAATGACTGCCTTTGGAGGAAAGGTTAGGTTAGGTTATATTCGCTAACAATTCTGTTAGACATTCAAGAGGGCACACAACTCGAATCTTGGTGCGGGTGACGACAAACCAGCCATAATGCAGTTCACCGCGAGATTTCATCATTCCTTCCAGTCGCGTGTACCTACATTAATGGACGTCAAAATCACTTCTTTTCACATAATTCCAACTTAGTTCCTTAGCGACTTCCCTTTAGACGCTATATAACGGGCTGGACGGTCCAGGTTAGAATCCATTTTAGGGCAAAGAGATTTTTTTCTCCGAAACATCCATATGTGTCCTGGGGCCCACCCATCCTCCCAGTAAATGGGCACAAGAGTTATTTCTTGGCGAAAAAGCGGCCAGGAAGTAAAGCTAACTACTACCCTCGACCTAGTGCCGAGGTTAAGAGTTAAATTCTGCTTCACGTATTTGCCTTCATGTCGTCGCCAGTGAACACCATATCTTGTTTTTTACCTTTTTTATATTACTGCTTGTCTTCGTGAGATACTGTTAAAATATACTAGAAGAGAGGTGGGCATTCATAGCAATTCCGTTAACAAAATTTTTAATATTTTTCTGTAGGTTAGTTTGGTTTCTTTACTCCATACCCCAACAGCGTGCCTGGCTGGAGGTGAGATTGGAACTGAGGACTTAGCTGGCAAAACGTGCTGTTTGGTCCTGTATATCGCATCATAGAGCGGCGGTTTTGAATGGATGAGCGGGACTGACGAAATGGCGACCGAAAGCTGAGAAGCGAAAAATAGGTGTGAAAGTATTTCTAGGTCGAACTTTCTCCAACAGATGTATAGCAGCGTGCTTGGACTGCTAGGCCCGAAGATGAACACAGTATCTTTCGAAACGTCGAAACAATTTCCCAGCCAACAGGTTTATCATCCCAGAATCCTTGGATCTTCGACAATACAGTTTGTGAGAACCTAAAATCTCGCACAAAATAGGGCACTGGCGTGTGCTCTAATAGCACGTTATTCACATCGAGTTACGTAAAATTCGGTCAGTCACAAATTTCAACTGAGATGAACAACAAACAGAGAGATAAATTATCGTAAATGTTTCCTATTATTTGTTTTTAGGAAGGCAAGCAGGCTACAGTGCACGTACTGAAATGGGTGATGTGTGGTGTCGCTGCTTAGAAAAATGAGAGTTTTTTTCTTTTTACGTTTCGAATGAACTGAACATGCCTGCTTCATCTGAGTTAGATTAGCGTCATTCACAAAACACGTCCTTACATCTCTCAATGAACAGGCTTATTTAATATATTAATGAGAGATTCCGCATCTTCAAGATGTGTCGGATGCACTAGAATTGACGTAAGAAAAATGTTCAATAAACAGAGCGTAGCTTTGAGACAAATGTCACTGTCGATATTTTGGCCTATCAATGTTAACAAGAAACAGTGTTCAGATATTACGAAATGTGGCACCACGTACTCATGAGATCGGAGGCCCGTGAACTGGAGCCCATGTCTGTGCGAACCGTTTTGACAAAGTTTTAATATTTCAGACACATCCAACGTGATGAATTTAATTATTCATTAGGATGTTCTTTTCGAAGTGTTTTCTTAAGAGAAACAGGATGACTTTGTTGCTATGACATTATTCTCTTTAAGGACGACAGACTTCCCTTTCGTTGAAGTGGAGACTGTTACAGGCATCACATATTTCTGCGGCAAGTCAAGGCGGATCACGTAATACTAAATCCGGATTTTTCAAACCGGTGTTAGGAAATGGTTGCTGCCCTTACTTATACCACATTATTTCGTTTTTTTATTGTTTCCCTACTTTCGTTTCATAACTTTGTTTCTATTTTTTGTATTCTGGAACACATTCCTCACCATTACTTCACTTCCATCCTACCGGTTTGCGATTGTTTCCAGACTCACGTGTCTCTTTACTTCCCCATTTTACTTTATTTTACTTTGCCTTTCATCTTACTGTACTTACAACCATCTTCAGGCATCTGTTTCAATGTTTCTCTGCATTCTATTTTGCTCCTTCTATTCCGTATCTTCTTTCTCTGAAATCTCACTTTGTTTCTCTCTAGTGTCATCTGATATCGCCTTTCAGTTCCATCTTCTCCTTCTCAGTACGTGTTCCTGTTTCTTTAGCACATTTTCTTCTTTTTCTTCCGTTTATCTTCCTCTATTTTCTACTATTGCCATTATAGTTTCTGATCAAATTCTGCTTCTAGAAAAATTAATAATTATATTGTAATGTGAAATAAAATATAATACCTCATTTTATGGACAAATAGCGCTCTAATAGCACTCTAATAATCAATGTAAATTGCTAAAGTGTTTCTGTTACAAAACGTTCTATAAATAACCTTAGAATCACAAAGCGACTAAAAGTGTAACAGTAAATGTGAACTGATATTCTACAAAAGCAACACACATCTATAATTTCTACAAGATCTATATTCTGAACACTCTGTAATATCCCGTACATGTTTTCTGCTTTCTCGTACCCCATAGGATGTTATTCGCCCCCTCAGTGATTCTTAAAATTCGCTTGCTTGGATTGTGGTCTCGAAACCCGCCGGGGCATATATGTCTGATTTGTTGTCTCTGCATCGGGCTCGATCGTCCAGAGGAGTCCTACCGAGCGTCTTGTGTCTGATTGTGATCGTAAAGCCTAGATAACGGAGGGCCCTAGTAGACTAGAAACTATTGAGATGGAGGTAGGAGGCAGGGAATTACGGAATATTTGGTTCCTTATCTGATACACTGCGCCTCAAGCTCTTCGAGAAGTAAGGCTACGCTACTAAACAGTCGCTTCCTGCTGCCAACGGTCTTCTTTGCTCTGATGTGATCTCCACTCAAATGTCTGTTTGTGTCCAATTTAATCTCCACAGAAACTTCAAAGTGTTAGATTAAAACCGCCACACCCTCACAAATACACACACACACACGGAATACGCAAGCCCGAAAATCACGTTAAATCAGCACCACGGCAAACCTCATAAATATCATTCATTCACTGCATGAACACAGACAGAAACATCACACAACCTCCTCACTTCCGTACGTAAATATTGCGGCTACACAGTAAACCCCCTTTCTGAAATCAAAGCTACAATAAAGCTTGTATTAAGTAATAAATATTGTTGTTAAACAAATGCGTATACATAGATACTATAATTCCATTCTTGATAGCATGCATATTCAGTGTTGTTGTATGGGAATGGTTGAAAGAAGCGTCACATGTGGAAACTGTAGCTGCATACAGAAACTGTTTATATAGAGATTTCGCTTGTTTGCTGTATTTTGAAACACAGCAGCACACAACTAGGTGACACTCTTTAACGAAGGAAATGCTGCAAAATACACGCCCTAAAGAATGGAGGGCATAGTGCTATTATGGCAGTAATGACTGGTGACATTGGTCAGTGTCAGTTCTTTATCTAACGACCCAGATATTAACTATCCTTAGTTACGAGGTATAGTCTTATTTTGAAACAAGAAGTATATTTTTATTGTTTATTGGTAAACCATAAGGTCGCCATCTGTTACTGTATTGCCAGTTGGAGGAAAAGATTGGTTAGGTAATTATTACTTCACTTCAGAGAAATTTTCCACTGAAACTATAACGGGCGTTAAGCTAGTTCTTTACAATTTTCCTGCCATGATAGTTCAGAGCGTTGCGTTTCAAACGCATTGCCGTCTTTGTTCTTCCTTTCCAACAAACTTTTGTCTTCACAGTAATTACAAATCAAACTACGCTACATCTGTATGGACAAGACACGGACAACGGGCTCCGTACAGCCGGTCAGTAAGCATGTTGTTTAATCACTGAATGCACGGACAGGGAAGGGAGGTCAGGAGGTGCTTGATGACGATCTTTCATAGATCCACGCCAGTTCTGAAATCCGTTTGGCCTCGTTCGATCCCAGTAATGTATATACTAATATTCCGATTTCCAACTTTATAAAAATTATTAAAGACTGATTTCAAAAACTAAACATCGGAAACATTAAAAATAAAGTCTTAAGCCTATGTCCCCTCATTTTAAATCAAAACTAATTTACGCATATTGACACACATACACACACACACACACACACACATATATATATATATATATATAACACTTAAACAAGAATTAGTAATTGGCGCCCCTTTCATAGCTATCTTCAATAAAATTTTTTATAATATACTAAACTAAATCACATCTACCTACACCATTATAAATATTTTATTATTCCTGATATGTTGACAATATTATTAAAATCTATGATAAATACTCCTCTTTATTAGAATTTAAAAGCATACATTCCAACTTACAACATACTTCTTAATTAGAATCTAATAATATCCTAAACTTTCCGAACATAACCATAGCCACGCATCCTACACAACAGATTTTTCATTTGTATCAAACCTAGATCTACAGACTGAATCATTCCAAAAGACTCCTGTCTTCCAACAACCACCAACTTACCGCCCCTACGCATTTACCAATTAACACTCCCTGAGTTTCACATGGCATATTTTGGCCAGACAGGAGGACGTTTGTAACCATACATAAAGAACACCTACTCTCCTATCGACATAATACTTCTAAACCAAGTTTCACCCAAAACCTACCCGACAAAATTCACTCCATGGGATCTGTAGAGAAAAAATTAAAATATAACACATCGCCAATAACAGACCTTATCTGGATACTTTAGAAAGTTTTCGCATCTTTAGTCAAGTTAAAGTTTGAACCAAATAAACGACCAAAACAAAACAACCAGTAATAAAATGTTTGACGTCATCACCCAGTTCACGACCTTTTCGTAAACCATCCAGCTCACTCAGTGCTTCCTAAACAGTGACAGAGTACGGAGGACTGTGTAACAACAGGGGAACCAGAAAATCTGTCCACGCTTATGTAAGTCAAATACATATAACGCACAATTTAGCACTCCATTTTTACTGTATAATCTAAGATCACCGTTTTATTGATTTATATCTTAACAGTTCATCCACATGAAGAGAGACCAACAAGTAAATAATATATACATACATACATTTATAAATATACGACAAAAACCTCCAGTCTTCAAAATTACGAGTATGTACACCGAGATAATAAGATATAACATCTCTTTGGCCATCATCACTGATTAATTGCTATAATTGTAATGGAAAGCACCAGTTTTAATAATTTTTGTAATTTTGAAAATTTTAATAATTTGGATGTCATATTAATGTTATTATTAAAATAATTCTTAAATTTTTAACTGGTAGCTATTATATACATTTACTTTGTAACCAATAATTTTCTGGTCGTTTTATATATATATATATATATATATATATATATATACAAACACACACGATACATATACGCCCTATGTGTTATGATATACAAGTTGAGATTTCAAAGCTGTTAATACTAAAATTAGATAAGGTGTTTCCTAAGCATAATTTTTCTTTTGTTTCTCACTGCCTGATGACGGCTGTATTATGGGTAAGCCGAAACACGTAGCTTAATAAATTTCAACTTATTATAAGAAGACTGTTGTGAATGACGATACTCTCCTTACCTTTAATATTAATATACCATTCGCCAAGTGCTGTCACTTGTCTTTTGAGCAGCAAAAGGGTGGGCACCCTACAGCAGGCCTTTGTTTTGTCTCCTGAAACCCATCTTCTTCTTAAAAGTCTAAGTATGTAATTTCCTAGTAATATATATGATCGACTGCATTATAAATATACACACAAGTATAACAGTTCTGCAGTCAACACTGCCGGGGAGGAATCCCCTAAATAAATCCGATCCTACAATGGGGTTTCGCTTCAGGCTAACATCCTGATCTCGTGAGAGTATAAGATGATTACAAGCCTAAAGTCATTGAGAGTATGGCTCTAAATTGTACCGTCATCCCATAGTAGTAGTAGTAGTAGTAATAGTAGTAGTAGTATAACAGATCGTAGGTCAAATATTCCTGCAGATGCTGATATTAGTCAGGACGATTGGCATAATGATGCCTAATATTATACTTGTTTCGCGTCTCAGAGGACTCGAAGTTTCTTCGGAAAAATAATCAAACGCAATATGCACTTGCGCCGTTTAACACCATTCTAAGAAGCAAATTCCACTGTAGCGTCATGAGTGGAATTACGGTCGCTTTCACTCATTAATTTTGGATTAGCGTTCTTAAAACCCCGAAGAAGGCTCAGTACTGTGACTTCATCACACTGCAAGATCTGGGTTAGCATAATGACTTAATTGTAATCATTGATTTACATGATAAAGGGGCAAAGTATAAAACTTGCCTGTCCGCCTGGATCGTTACAGCGTCCTGGATCATACCATCTGCACATTACGCACCGTCCATCTTGCTCTTTGCAACAACTGACACCCACTTTCCTATTCACTACATCTTCTGTAGATGATCTGTGTGACGTACGAACTGAGGATGTATATGTACTTGTCTTCCGTTTCTTTCAAGTACTGTGGCCCAATTCCAGAGGCACTGCTGGTTGTAACCTCATGATCGGGAGATACTATTGTGCTCACTCCCAAAAAAGAAGAGCTAGTAATACAGGACCCATTCTGTAATATATTCAATTCATGTACCTCTAAACCGATAAGTACTCGCCATTAACTACAGCAGGTGTATTTACACGACGTCCATGACATTTTCAGAAAAAATATATACATTTACATACTCGTATCAGTTTATGTAAAACAACAGTTAGCATTAGCATGAGTTTTTTCTCTACAGTCAGTCATTTGACCTCACTGAGTACAAGAGCAGCAACGAGAGCTCCGTAACTCAAATAATAATATTAGACTACTGAAATCAAACTTTACTGAAATTCGAATTCAATCTAACGCGAACTAACTAACTTTCTGGCCGATCCCGGTGGAAGTACAGTCTAGGGAGTAGGTCAGAAGCCACTTGATTTTTGGGATCTCGGGTTCAAATGCAACTGGCGACAGCGAATGTCCGTCTGTCGGGTTTTTTTTGTGTACTATATAAGTACTATACCTGCCTCTACGACGGGCAGGTCACTCGTTCAGAGGAGTCGTTCCGAGTGTGGTGTGTCTAATTCTGTGTGGTCTAGAAACTACAACGAAGAGCCTGCCTAGGCTCAAATTAGAGCGCTCCGCGACAGGAAAGAAAGGACTGATATTATGTAGGAAATTTCATCTTGAATGTCTGGTAGTCAATAAGATGATGTATGAAATTGTCGATTTCAAAGAAAGAAGCATAGCAAGGACTTCCGAGTAGAATTCATGAAGCTTCTAATCCTATTAGCTACATTCATTTCTAGTCCCATGAATCTACGAGTATTACTATTATTATCGAAGATTCATTTTCCTTTCATGAAGTAATACTTACAGAACGAGGTGCAAGTTTTATATAAATTCAATCTGTCTAGTATAGCTTCAAAAATTCGCACTGTTTTCGTATTTAACACTGCTGACGTACAACAAAATCTTTCTAAATAATTAGTACTGCGTAGCCTATCAAAACACTTAATTTCACATGCTCGGCTACAATATCTTGTTAGTTGAGGGCCTATCCACATCAGACGAGGAGACGAAAAACTTTTCGCATGGGCAAGGTCTTCTTACTCTACATTATACACAGGTATTTTCCCAAAATTTGTAAAATTTGAAACGTGTATTATCTTATAAATTTTCAAGTTATGAGCTTAAATGGTGCTAGTATTGCTCGAACTTCACAAGCTCGGGCTTAGTTTATGCTCATTAGAAAACAATAAAATAAACGTGTTTCTAAAAGCTTGGATGAATATCAAGAGTGAGTTCTGCACATCAGAAAGAATAAAATGTCTTATAAACTAGGGTCCGGTAATGAGAGGTTTTGAGTTTAATTAAAAGATTATATTCAACAATACGCACCTGAACTAAAGCAAAATTTTATTTAAAACTGGCGTAATACCGGGGTACTGATAAGTCCTTAGACCGACCAGGAAGGAAACAAGCTCGGAAGCATGTCAAGCGACGCGCACGCTTTCAACAACATCGAGACGCGAGCTGTAATCATGTTTTTTTGTTGCCCTGCAAGGCAAGGCGCCAAAAGGAAATTCACGCCATTCTGACAGAATCATTAGCTTGTTTCCTTCCAGGTTGGACGAAGGTCTTATCAGCGCCCTTGTACCATTTACAATATATATTCACAAATTAATAACTTTTGAGTTACTACCGATTATCAAGATATAAGTTACAACAAATGTCCAAAATATCGGCCACCTGAATCAATACACAATGGACATGTCTCATCATGGACTGTCGCGCCTTGTCCAAGGTTTCGGGGCGGCTGCGATTAATTGGACAGACACGAAATATGAGTGGGTGAAATTTCAATTAATGTTCAACTGAATCTACATGAACTAGGAGCTTTGCGTGTCCTCGTAGATAAAAAATCTAAAGAACTGAAGTCGGACAAAAACTAAGCGTTCGCACAAATATAATGGCATCAACAATCCCTTGTTTAGTGTGAGGATATCACACCTGAATTTTGTCCAAACATTTTAGGCAAACTCTGTATACGGCGTTGGTTCATCCTTCAATTTTGTAACGTTATAGTGAATTTCCTAAAATTCAATTGATGCGGAAGATTGCACGGGTGGCGGAGAGGGGAAGGGGCCTACGAACATATACTCAGTCATCATGACAAACTCAAGAACCCAATTTTCTCCTTTTTAGGCAGGAAAATAGCCTAAAAGAGAGTATCAGCTATTTCACAGAAAATAAATTAACTTGGTATTGATGTCGTGGTGGTTGTTGTACGAGTACTTTCAGTTTTGCCTTGTTTGCTGGTTGATTTAAAATCGCCAAGAGCTGTTATACAAAGGCGTACCTCTACGTAGTAGAGTGGCCGTGTGTTTGATATACATCACTTTACAGAAACCTGCGTTGCAGTAGTGGGTTTATCCCAAATTTGATGTAATTACTTTTATAATAAGAGCGTAATGAAAGAATTTCCTTATTACAGTAGTACAGTGGCATTTTATATTGAGGACTCTGAGCTGAGTGCCTCTTTCCTCTCCCATAGCAAGTTATAAGATCATACCGACAACTCTTATGCAAGTGTTCACCTCTAAAAACCGGAAATGCCTTTTCCAGCGGGCTTCATGTTAAGTATCAAAGTCCTAGACCAAGCACTAAATCACAGAGCAGAGCGGAAACTTTCTTATGTAACGGAAACAGAATAGCAAAGACCCTGTTTACAAGAGCTCAGCATTCGTCTACGAACAAGCTCAATACAGGCTAATCTGCAAACTCGAGACTTAATTTTTTATTATCTGCCTCAATATTATCCTCGCACCCACTCGTAGACCCCTATCTGCGAAAGGTTTCCTCTCTTGTCATAAATCAATATTTTGTATTCACACAACTTTCTTACGTGGGTGTATTGTCATCACCGCTTTTAGAGAATTGAAGATCATTATAGAGTCCGCTTGACATCAGTAGTTACTGTGGTTACCGTAAGGGATGCCAACATCTAGATACAGTATCAAGGTGATAACAGTTGTTCACATCATTCGGACAAACCAAACAGTTCGGTTGATATAGTGAACGTCCTAAGGTACAGATTCCTGATAAGGAGAAGTTTTTTCTGTTCACCACTCCATCCCGATCGACGTTTTGAACTTCCTGGCCATCTGCCCAGTAACTACCATGAGTCCATTACTACGAAAAACCAAAGATCGCATCATAAATTCTTATAATAAAACCAACTAGATGCACTAATTTCTCATGTTTATTTTTGGAATAAAACTCTACTTGTTTCGGACAGTTCCTCTGTCCATCATCAGGAGTTTTTCACTGTAAACAAAGCAATTATGTCATACAGATTTACTGACAGCTTGCTAGCTAGCTGTCAGCAAACCTGTATGACATGTATCATTGCTGTGTGTACAGTGAAAAACTCCTGATGATGGACAGAGGAACTGTCCGAAATATGTAGAGTTTAAATCCAAAAATAAATTTGAGAAATTAGCGCATCTAGTTGGTTTTATTATAAGAATTTATCGCGATGCACGGTCACGTGAACTTCAAAGTCGCATCATGAAGCTAAGCATTCATCGTCGTGTGTATATCTTGCCTGTTACGCTGTTCAGTTAATTCAGCAGACGGTACTATTATTTTTAACTAACCACCCTCTGACGTGTAGAAGGTCAAGGAAACGTGTTTTTAACTCTGTCAAAGACAAGGAACGCCAGCTTTCTAAAGACTGAAAACACATCTTATGTTTATTGGACCGTGCATCATCTTGATAGTTGAATAAAGAGAGACCAACTTGATGTCACTTGCTTTTTTCATTTCATTATTTAATGCTCAACATGCACCCGGATACCACACCACCCCAGCCGAACCACACCGTAACACCAACACACATCGAACCAGAGCAATACAACCAATGAAATAACTCAACAAATAAGCCGCAAGCTCCTGAGGATGGATGTATTAACATCCGAAACATGTTGAGCATTAAACAATGAAATAAAAAAAGCAAGTGACATCAAGTTGGTCTCTCTTTATTCAACTGAAAACATACTATTACATCAGCTTGTACGATATTCGGTGTGTGTGTGTGTGTGTGTATATATATATATATATATATATACACACACACATATACATACATACATACATACATACACACACACGCACACAAGCGCACACACATACATACATACATACACACAAGCGCACAAATACACACACATACATACATACATATACACACACACACACACACATACATACGTACACACATACACACAAACGCACACAAGCACACACACATACACACACACACACACACACATACATAGGCGGAAGGTAGGCCCGAAGCATAAAGGCTATACTTTAAGCTTTGCATTCCAAAGTTGAATCGAACCATCTTTCTCGCTAGGAAGTAAACGTTTGACAGGTTTGATAAAGCATTTACTTTGAAGGATTATATTCTTTCCAACACAGGTTTTATGGCAATATCCAATTCGTAACAGCTTTTCTTTTGTTTCGGAATTATTTTCAACAGAAGTCCGTGTTACAGTACAGTTTGTATGCTCCTGCCACCTGTTAGTTGCATGAGCAACTAGCACAGAAATGATGTGACTGCAGTAGCTCAGTCGGAGTGTGTGCGGTTTTAGCTCCAGTTCGTCCCGTTAATTCTTCACTAGCAGTTAAAAGTAACACAACAAGCCAATGATAATTTGTGATATACGGTAATAGGCCTACACGATTATATATCTTCGAGTAGGTTAACGATGATAGATCCTTAAGTACGCCATGAAAGCTTCGTTCCGCTATCTTCAATTTTATATCCCTTCATATACCTCTCATGTCATTCAACTCTAAACGGATACTGTACTTAATCTGGTGATTAAATAACTTACAAATCAACCAATCAGACATGGCAGACTAGAAATGCACTTGTGTTTCAAATAGAAGTCAACACTGCAAGTGTATCTCATCTGTAAATCTCTATTTGCAGTTCTTTAAAAATCGTCAGATATGGACGACTAATCTAAATTTCAGACATTTCCATGCTCGTGGAACATACATTCTACTCTGTTTTTAAAGTCGGGACTCAAGAATGCGGCTATTTCCCCATCTAGCGGAAGAACTATGAACCCACCGGTCCTAATGCATTCAATACCGAACAGATGGCAGTGGTACAGAATGGAGTTCTGTGGGCGAGTTTCAAGCGAAATACAGGAAAGGAGGGAGAGTAAGTTATTGATTTTAGCTTCCAAGGAGATTTTTTTTAGTCGCTTAAACATTTAAAGACAAAAAGTAACCTGAATTATATTTATGTATTTATTTCTTATCTGGCAGTAGATACACTCCAATTAGATTATAGAAAATTATTTAAGTTAACGGTTTATAGAGGAAAAATAGCCACATATTCTAATCCATCGAAACACAATGTCTAAAAAAATTTGAATTTTTTTTAATGGTCTTACGTATAGTAACAAATAGTGTTTAAAGGGGTAACATATAATATATATTATATATTACAATATATAACATTTTGGTATCAGAAAGATTACAAAGAAAACCACAAATAAATGACATAATTAAGTTTTAAATATATCTACTTTCCCTACCATCTACATTTGTATTAAAGAATTCTTCATTTTACCCAAAAATTGTCTTGTGGTTTTTCCTCTAACTCACACAACAAACAGTGACGATTTTCTTTAAACTAAGTTAAATGATTGGGCTGCAATGAAGAATCAGTATGTTTTCTGTCAGGCATTGACAGGATTTTTAAATATCAGTTTGATAAATTTCGCACTTGTAAAATTATAACTACCTAGGAGTAGATGGGTGGATAATATTAGGACGGATCTCCAGGAGGTGGGATGTGGGTATAGGGACTGGATTGATCTGGCTCAGGATAGACACATTTGGCGGACACTTGTAACCGGGGTACTGAACTTTCGGGTTCCATTAAATGCGGGGAATTTCTTGACTAGCTGCAAACCAGTTAGCTTCTCAAGAAGGACTCTGCACCATGGAGTAAGTAAGTAAAATTAGAACTTCACATCACTACATCAAGAGGAACACTAAGTGTGGTGAAGGGATTTTAATTTTAAAATTAACGGAAACAAACATTAGGGAAAACCTAAATGTAAATTTTGAAGAACCTGCTAGGTTTTATCAGTATACTAGCTCAGGAGTTATATCCGACACGCAGAAAAGATTTAAAATTGAACTTGTGTGATATATTTCAGCATTTTAAGACTTAACCTTATAAAGCCTGCTGGTTGCGCGATGTACCAACAAGTCTAACATTAAACAACAGTACGTTTTGCCCACACTGTATTTATGTGTTTTGTATTTATCTGAGAACAAACAGTGACTTGTGCCACTTACAGCATAAACTGATTGGTTTTTAAGACCGAGATGAAAAGTGTTTACAGCGCGGTACGGACTAGGCCTATAAATAAAGCAGCCTGCTATCCGTCTTTAAAGAGTTAAGTCTATAACCGGTGGGAAAAATTATTTGATTAGAAGGTACAAAATTTTTTTCTGAAATGTAGGAATACATATGTTTCTGAATGAGGGAGGTCAGAAGCATCTGGTAAGGGGAACAAAAGGTCAGTGGGTTAGCAAAGAGAAGGTTGGTTACAGGGCAGAGAGTGAGAAAGAATCATGTATGAAGTAGGATAGACAGATAACTGAAGCAAGAGACAAATAGAAGTTAGAATAGGGTAGAAGGTGCGGTAAGCATTTACATAAAAGAATTCTAGTTGTTACGTATTTGTCAACGTCAAGTTTGATGGAGTTTTGAAGTTTGCTTAGACAGCCAAAATTCGAGGGTTTGACACTTTTTCGAAATGTAAATACCGTGTTAGTCACGGTAGCCCATTAAAAATGTCCAGTAGAACACGCTTATACGGGTTTACATATGTTAAGTTAAGAGATTCGCGTCAGTCATAAGAACCAATGGGGAGAAAGAATACAAAATTTCGAAGATTTCGGCCAATTACGAGACTGTCAAATTTACAGGGGACCAATCAGACTTGTTAGGCAAATTAGAGTGGGGGGAATTTTGAAACAGGGAATCTAACTTCGCATATTGTAGCGAACGAGACACAAGTTTTTCGATTGTCTTAGGTGGAGGACGAGCGTGTGCATCGCTCCAGATTTAGGCCAGATTAACAGAATAAATTAGATAATTATAAATTTATAAGTGTTTCTATGGGAGTACAGTTTAAAACAAATAATATTAAATTGGACCTACTCGGTATTACCAAGTTTCAGACAATATAATTTTATTATTCCTTAAAGGTTAATATGTAGTGAATACGCTACGTGAGAGAGTGATCAGTGCTACGTTTATCGTATGTAATAAACCCTGTGCCAAATTAGCGCCCAGTGACTGAAAATAAAATCACAACAGATTCTCCAGATTATTAATTTAGCAAAATCGTCTTAATAGTTCATCTTCACCAAGACCATTAAACTCAAATCACGGTAGTCCCGAAGGTGAGCCGGACGGTTGTAAGTCCATACCTAGTAATCTGTGGTTAAGTCTTTCCAACATAAGCACAAAGCATATTAGCCCATTGCACGTCGAAGTAAACAAATTAAAAAAAACCTTCCCTTTGTTCGGTGAAAGCCCACTTAACACCATTTTCACTCCCAGCTGTGACATTTTGCCAATACACGTCACCTGGATGTCAGTTTATGTCAATTCAATGTATTCTTGCAAAGCTGGCTGTGTAATCACAGTGCATAAAACAAATTATTTTGCCATTTTATTTCCTTTCACAGCACCTGGCACCACGTACACTAAAACCAGGTTGCATGAAACGGTTCGCGCTTTATATCATATGCTATCATTTTATACATTAAACTGCAATTAATGTACCTGATATATTACAATTTGTGCTTCAAAGTGGAAAATATGCCGGATCGTATCTAACAGAAGTAGATTAGGCAGCTAACGTTTAGTGTAGTTCTCTCGTATGTTTCTACTGTCTCCAGAATTTCTGCAGATGAAGCCAAGGTACATACAGCCAATGTCTCCTTTGTGGGTTGATATTTTAATTAAATGAAGGGATAAAACACAATATTTCAGAGTTGTTTTAACCCTGCACTGGATACGTCACTTACCGACTGCTTTCTTCTCGGGAAGGATAGTCTGTAGTCTAATGTAGAACGAAGTTACCACTTTTGGAAGGAATGTACTGCCTCTGTCTTCAAGGCTGGAGATCGGAAGGACTTATGTAATCTGTTACTTGATAAAATAATATACCACACTCTACCTGTCGAATCCCGTGCTATTACGCCTGACAGCGATGCACACTTCCTAGGGCCTGGATGATTTGTGGAAGGGACGTATTTATCCAAGGTACTATCCGGAAAGATAGATTTTTGTACATCAGGAAGTTGGTGGCGTTTGCTGGCCGGTAGCGGATGAAGCATCGTTTCATTTACACAAACACCCAACGCTTCAAATAAATACATTTTACACTCTTGTTGTCCACAACTGCATACGTAAAACGGAAACCGATATTCCTTTCCGGTGTATAGAGGCTGGGGCATGATGTTGACCAACCACACCATCTAGCGCCGAGATTAATAAAAGGGCAGAGCTATACATCTCTTCTTCCTCCTCCTTCTCCTCCTCATCCTCTGCGTTCTCATTGCATGTTCCAAGACTAAATTTGCGTTTAACTTAGAGAGTTAAAAGAAAATACACCTCGACTCCTTCCTTCAACAAGCTCGTCGATTCGTCGTCCATGTCCTAGTTCCAGTACGTCGCTACATAATCTTTACATCTGAAGAGACTAGTTAGACACATTCAGAAAGACAGAAAAAAACAGAACAAAGAAGCGCAGGAAGACAGCAAGACAGGTCGAGAAAGAAAACCTTTATCAACCTCTTTGTTAGATTAATATTTTTAAGGACACTAGTCTCACATACTTCAACGCGGAAACGAGTCGAACAAAGAAACTCAGCATTCAAAAGCGACGTCGGTCCGTATTCATGGGAGCGAAAGCAATTCTTTAGTTTTCCGCTGGATGGTGACACTAGCCACAGCGACGCGCCAGTTTCTCCCGCAACCGGCATGAGATCGCTGTGGTGCATTTACCCAACTCCGACAGGAATATGCTGCCATCTGTCGGGCATCCATTTCGCAAATGCAGGGTCAATTCTACCAACAGACTCATACCCGCACGTGTTTGTTGCAGTTCACACTACGAAAAATAAGGAAATCACAGTGTGTAGGAGACATTTTTATTCGCTACATATTTAATTCCACATTTAATTTCTCAAAAATTAAGTAAGGCAAATACCTGTCAATCACAACTATTTGTAGTAGAAAATTGGTATATTATCTAAAGCATGCCTGCTACTTGTTTCGGCTGAACAGGCCAGCATCAGGCACCAGAGACAGGGTATAATAGAGAAAGAAACAATAAAACTGAAAACATTAATAGCACTTGTTAAAATGACACTTGAGATGTCAGGCGTGCAATTAGACTATATTTCGATTCATTAAGCTAACCTTCAATTGCAATTTCTATATTCTATTGATATACTAGAATTCTGCACTAGTATAGCGAGACGAAGTACTGTATGTAATTTCTAATACTAACTACTCCTTGGGTTCTTAAAATAAATCCAACAAGATGCAATAATTTTTCAAATTTATTTTTGGGTTAAAACTCTACATGTTTCGGACAGTTACTCTGTTCATCATCATGAGTTCTTCACTGTACACACAACAATGGTATATGTCATACAGATTTACTGATACCTTGCGAGCAGAATCAGGATGGACCTGCAGTTCCGTCCTGATCCTGCTCGCAAGCTATCAGCAAATCTGTATGACATATATCATTGTTGTGTGTACAGTGAAGAATTCATGATGATGGACAGAGTAACTGCCCGAAACATGTAGAGTTTTATTCCAAAAAAGAATTTGAGAAATTATTGCATCTTATTGGTTTTATTATAAGAATTTATCACGCTGCATAATAACCTGAACGTCAAAATACTTCTTGGGTGATTTTTGTTCTAATTTACACATCTTGAAGAAGAAGCAAGCAAGCAAATAATCTATGTTTTGTTGTGTATACAGGGTATTTCACGACTTTAGGGCATAACTACAGGAGGTGATTTCCTAGGTCTTTGTGATCAAAAATGTTCATATAAACATGTGTCCGATTTTGGACGGTTACGGAGTTATGACCGTTTGAATCTCGGAATAGAAGGTAACGATTACTGACAAT